>ERZ1292644.41-Hain-H14-01um-R2-41-length-75236-cov-5_pt3 | contig 56351 bp, 80 predicted proteins | sample MGYA00564402_ERZ1292644 | MGnify/ENA primary metagenome ERZ1292644 (study PRJEB36523, sample SAMEA6512644) | groundwater metagenome | collected 2019-01-09 | study: AquaDiva: Metagenomics assemblies of 32 groundwater samples
ACTGAGTATGATGGTGTCGCGTGGGTCCATTCTACCTCCTCATCACTCTCAGGTACAGTTCGTATACGCGGTTGGTCAGCATCCAGGAGTCGCCGCTCTGTGGTGACTTCCTCAGTTCTAGCACACCGATGCCGCGCAGGAACGTCAAGTAGTTGAGGAGCCTCTCGGGCGACATGCCGGTCCACATGGCTATGGAACCCTCTGCTAGACCCCCACACTCTTGGTAGGTCCGCCCGCCAACCTTCGGGTTGGGCGAGCAGAGCCACTGCGCGATGTTGAGGCTGTGTCCGTAGGCCGTGTCCAGTGCCACCTTGCGAACGATCCGGAGCACCTCGCTGTCTACAGAGAACTTGTTCAGTACCACCGCCAGGCACAGGGCCATGCGGATGTTCTGCCTCGCCAGGCGGGTGGGTAGCTCCTTCGTGTTGTGGCTCTCCACCTTGCGGCGGTCCTCGCTGGGCCGGGCGCGCATGTCGGCGGACAGCTCGGCCAGGTCGATGCAGTGGTCCTCGACTGAATCCACCACGTCCACCTTGGCTAGTTGGTCCTCCGCGTTCGCTCGCAGCCAGTCCACGTACCCACCGGTCAATGCGTGGGCTAACCTCGTTTTGGGGTCCACCGTGGACCCAGCGACACTGTTCACCCTGTCCACCACGGCAGCCCGCTCCGACCTCAGTGCCGCACGGGCGATGCTCCTGCGGTCGCTGTCGTTCGGGTCGCTAAGGATAAACCGCAGGAATCGGTCCCCCAGCTGTGACTGGTCGTAATCCGCCATCCGGTCCATCATCTTCTGGGTGCCGGCCCTGATCCAGGGCGTCCGGAGGGCGGTGTATATCCGGTCCTTGTCGTCGTTCCCGTAGGTTGCCGAGGTCTCGCCGTCGAATATGCGCCGGACCTTGCCCATCAGGTCGCGGTAGTGCGGCGACGACCCCAGCACGTCGAACTCGCACGTTATCCACGTCTTGCCATTGGACCGGGCCAGGAATGAGCAGTCTTTGTCGTCCTCTCCTGGCTTCTTGAAGCCGCTCATCAGCTTGGTCATGTTCTCCAGGTGTATGCAGTGGTTGGATACCAGCAACCCCTGGCACAGCGTCGTCTTCGCCGACCCCGGCGAGCCGATCAGGTCGAGGAACAGCTGGTTGCCACTCTGATCCGTAGAGGCACATATCGCCAGCAGGACCGCCATCGCGTCGCCTAGGTCCCGCCGCCAGTACATCGCAGCCTCCCATGCGGCCTCGCACTCCGCCCACGTCTCGCAGCGGCGGGCCTCGATGTGTGTCGGATGTATCAGCTTGCCGTTGGTTGCGTGGGAGGCTGTGAACCAGTCGTCGGGTGCGGGTTCAACCTTGAGGATCAGGTCCGCAAGTGCCTGATTGCGCTCCTGCCCGTTCGCGTACTGGGTCAGCTGATCGCGCACGTCCCACCCGCTGGGCTTGCTGGCGTCGTACCCATCCGGCCCCCACCTCACGTACCGAACCGATGCGGCCTGCCCGCTCAACCTCCTCGCTATGCGTCGCATGCCGTCGAGGCCGGCCCTCACAGTGTTTCCGCCCCGGACTATGGGGTGGTCGGAGTCGTACAGGAGCGTCACCTGCTTGCCCCGGCACATCGCGGTCCACTCGTCCCGCCAGACGTTGCATCCGGGCACCGCGATGATATTCGCGTCACCCCACACCTTTCGGTCGCTCTCCCACAGTGCCATGCCGTCCCACGGTCCCTCACACACCACCACTGCCGCACGAGCCGGATCGAAGTCGGTCGATAGGTGCAGCGCGTGGACCTTGCCCTCCGGCCATATGCCCGGCGTGGGCAGCAGACGCCACACCCACTCGTCCTTGTCTCTGATCCGTGTTCGGCGGTATACCTGATCCAATTTCCCATCTGGTCCATATCCCGGCACCAGCCAAGCTCCGTCTGCCGCCGGTACCACGCCCCACGCCGCTGCTGTGTCCGGGCGGAGACGCCGATCCGCCGCCACGGACTCTAGGAACGCGGGGGAACCACCTCTAGGATTGACGACGTTGGCCTGTACCGCACGTTCGTAGACGAGACGGGCAAAGACTAGGCCGTTCCCGCCGCCCCGCTCTGTGCCCGTGCCACACACAAGACAACGCCATAGGCCAGAAGAGATGTCGACCGAGAACTTACCCCCCCTACCGCAGAACGGGCAGTCGCCTATTGCATGACTCCCGCGCGGAGTAAGATCTACTCCATGAAAGGTGTATGGTCGCAGTCGGTCCAGCTCTACCGAGTCTGGGCTACGCGGCTTAGATACTGGCATGGTCTGATTCCTCTACTGCTACAAATCGGTCTTGGAACTCCTGCAGCATTCGGTCGGCCTCGCTGCATGACAGTTTTGAGTCCACGCCGCTAGATAGCATGGCACAAGCGAAATGGACCCAAGCATCCATTTCGATGTAAGCCAAGGTCTCCTGTCGGTCTGGGGATTCGGGTACGTCTAGGATTGTACGATAGTTCATCATATTGGTGTCTCCTTCGCCCAGGTCTCTATATGATACGACATACTCACTGGTGTCGGGATGCACGGTATAAGGTCTTCCCCCGACTGCTCCATCAGCCCCTTGAGGACCATAGCACGGGGTAGGTTCTCCTGCGGCGTCGTCCCCCTCGGGAAGTCAAACAGGATCGAGTCGTGTACCTCTAGGGGAATGTGGGCGTCGAAGCCGTTCGCTCGCCACTTCGCACACTGTGCGGCACACCGCACCAGTGCTGTGTTCTTTACCCAGCAGGCGGTCCCGCTGACGTGGTAGTTGAACGGGGTGGTGGACAGCACCCTCCCGCCCTCGGTCATCGCGGCCAAGATCGGATACCCTCGGTTCGGATCGATTGTCCTGTCGGGGAGGGTCTCGACGAATCCAGTCTTCTCGGCCAGTCGCAGGTAGTGGGCCTGCAGCTGGGCGATCTTAGGGAGGCCGCGCTCGATCTTCTCGAAGGCCCCGACCACTCCTGCTGTTGAGTCCACCTTCCGCTTGCCGGCCCCGTATTGCTTGGCGAAGTTGGTGTTCTTCCCCTTCTTGTACTTCATCGAGTGCTTCCTTTTGAAGCCGTCCTTGATAAGATGCAGTCCGATACCTGTTGGTCCGATCTTCGGGTCGGTGTTGATAGTGAAGTATTCCTCCGGCCAGAGCAGTGAGCATAGTACGTTGTGGTCGCTGCCCCAGTACGGGGGGTCGTCTGGCTTCTCGAATACCTCGATTAGCGACTCCTCCCAGCACTCGTATACTGGTATGCGCTTCTCTAGGTTGCGGAAGTCGAAGTCCCACCACTCGCGGCCAGGTGCCGGCCCGAAGCAAGCCCTGACCGACAGGCGTGATTTGCCGGTTCCACCGCACACCGGGCAGCCGTGACCGTCGCACTCGTCGCACCTCTCCTCCTGCACGCTGACGTTCTGCAGGTTCGGCGAGTTGGAGGCCCAGCGCAGGTGGTCGGTTCCGCACGGGTTGAGCGACGGGTGGACGCGGTAGTACCCCGGAGCGTCGGGCACTGGTACCCAGAATCTCTGATACGACTTCATGTAGGTCAGGTCGGTGCCGTGCTTTCGCTTGTCGAGGAGTGCCCGTATGAACTCCTGCACTGACCCCTCGGTAGTCAGTAGGTACTCTTGCATGGCGTCCTTGTCAAGAGTGGCGTTTCCTGTCTTCTGACTCTCAATGACTGGGAGTTTGAGGTTATCGCGTTGTATTGTGGTCAGTTGGCGGGATGCTCCAGATGTTTTCTTTGTTCCACGTCTACACTTGGGGCACGACAGGTCTTCCGGTCTCTCTTCGTTCCAGTGCTTGATCCTCTTGGTGTAGGAGCAGTGGTGGCATGATTGCATTATCGACCCGTAGAAGAAGTCCCGCATGTTGTCGTTGAGACTCGCACCTTCAGCTAGCTCCAATTTGTGTCCGTACTCGCCAGCAATTGCTCTGAGGACTTCTTCTAATTCAGCAACGTGCTCCTCATAATCTGCGATTGTCGCCTCGGTATAGTGGCCGATGGCGGTCAGACCGTAGGACACCATCTCGCAGGCGACCCGCTCTACTTCGAGCCTGTGCTCGTATATCTTCCACAGCCCCCGCTCGCGGATCAGGCGGTCAGTCTCTAGGCCGAGGTAGATGGCAGACTCCGAGTCGCCGCATGCGTACTTGGCACAGGCGTCGAGCCAGTCCTTGTTTGGCACTTCTGGTGTGGAGCCTAGTCGAAACGAGTTGACTTTGCCCAACTCCTTTGCCAGTGCCCGAGGTAGCCACATGTCGTTCTTCCACGGCTTGTCCTCGTCGCGCTTGCTGCTGGCACTCACCGAGGGCATGTCCGGCAGCCCCTCCTCGGCCAGACGCCAGGACGGGAAGTCTCGCTTCGCTATGGTCCGACAGGCCCGCGTCACCTCCTTGACCTTGAGTTCGAGTGGCTCTATGTCCTTACCGAGGTACTCGATGCAGGCCCAGGTCAGATTGTGCGGGTGGTTGGTGGCTAATAGATGGGTTGCTGTCAAGGTGTCGCGGACTTTGTTCCACGGCAGCTGGATACCGATGGTCGCGAGTGCTCGTGCGTCGAACTTGGCGTTGTGGAGGTAGATCAGTTCTGCCGCATCCAGCAACTCAACTATGTAGATTAGGTCTTCTTCGGGTATCTTCGGTCGACGCGTGTGCGGGTCCACGTCCCACTCGATGTAGCATGGGTCTTTTCTTGGTTCACACCAAGTCACTAGGAACGGCATCGCCCCGTGTGCGAGGTCGAGACCAGTCGCCTCCGTGTCGAGTGAGATAATCATCAGTCAATCCAAGTTTTGACCTTGAGCGGCTGCTATGTCCCGGAGACAGGTGTCGCACAGAGTCTCTCCATGCTCTTGCTTCACCGATTCATTCAGCCACCGGAGCCGCCGGTACTTGCGCCCACACCGGCAGCGGTGCTCGGGCAGCTTGCTGTCGCCGGCAGACAATCTGCACCGTTTTGTCATCTTGCTACTCCTCCTCGACGTACCCGTGGCCCACCAACCACTCACCGTAGTTCTTGAATATCGGCGGGTACTCCTTGCCGAACAGCACCAGTCGCCAGTCCTCCCACTTGGCTATCCTTCCGGGAGTCGGTACTGTCCCCTTTAGACCCGCCTGTCCGAGGACGTAGGCACCGTGGGCCATGATGGAGTCGTACCTATCCTTGGTGATCTCACCATTGTCGAGGATCGCCTTGAGTCGTCCGCAGTGGATGAAGTTATGGCAGCTGTGGCACAGTGCTACCGTCTCGACGTAGGTCATCCGTCCCTCTCGGTAGTTGATAGTGTATACCTCGTGCCCCTCCAACCACTTGTGCCAGACTGCCGCCCTCTTGTGTACACCACACGCGATGCAGTGGTAGTCGGTTGTCGCGTAGGCCGTTTCTCTAGTCTCGTCCCACCACTTCCTGCCGAGTATGGTGCGGGGTACTACCTTGTGGAGGGGCTTGACGGTGTTATTCTGGAGGAGTATCTCCGGTCGCCGCTTCCACACCGGCCTCGGGTGGCTCGCCAGGGCACTCGCTATCCCCATGGTCGTTCACTCCAAGTAGGTGGGCGATCTCGGGCAGGAATGCGGCTACGGCCTCCCTAGCCTGACGGAATGCCCCAGGGTTGTTCCAAGTTCGGCACCGACCGGACGGGTGGGGGAGTATGAGAATGGATTTACCGATCTGGCTGAACCGGCAGTACTTGAGGTTGAATGCTGTTGCCACCTTCGTACCGAGCACTATAATCTTCCGTGATGATAGTTGAGATACCTCAGTTGCTCGATCCCTAGCATCCCGGACTGACCACGGGCCGTCGCACAGGTTCACCCGCTCGAATGTCTCCAGATAGGTCCGTCGGTGCATGCCGAGTATCCGACAGCACAGGCGGTGCCCGGAGCAACCATCCGGTGCCGGGTACAGTACGTAGTACGGGTCCGATCCGTATGGGTTCTGCTCTCCAACTAGGATCGGCTTCGGTTCTTGTGCTCTCGTTGACGTCGGCATGTATGTATCTCTTGTATAGATGGTGATTGGTCGGGCTTGAGTACCGGCTGTCGCTTGCTTCCCAAAAGGGCACAGCTCGGGGCGACTTTCTGTACGCGAGTGGGTCTGATACCTATACTTAAGCGGCACTGAGTCCCGAATGGTGTGTAGGGGACGGCAAAGTGTATTTCCGCATAGACATAGGTCTGGCCCACCGTAAGCGTGTCCTTCCACGCCGCAATCACCTCAGTCGGCTCCGTGGGATTTGAACCCACAACCAAGGCGTTATGAGCACCCTGCTCTGCCATTGAGCTAGGAGCCGATACTGTCAGACCTTTACACGTCGGGGTGGACGCCCACGCCCTCGCAGGTAGTGGAGTCTGACAGCATATCAAATGGTGGTCGGCCAACTACCCTATTGGCTGAAGGGTGCTTCTGAGTTTAATGAGTGCCAGACACTCACCCACGACCACTGTTGTTATAAGAGTGTCCCGTACTTCCGTCCGACACGGGACCACGCCGGTTAGCCGACAGCATAGGTGTAGAGGGCTGCACCGTAGCTGCCACGGATCACCTATGTAATCTACTCCAGCCACTCCCACTTGACTACAACCGGCTTCTTCGACCGGATGTCGATCACGTCCTTGCCATCCTTTACCATCTTGAGGGTACAGGTCTTGGCGGCGTCGTCCACCGTCACGATCTCCACGTCGTTCGGTGGGAACTCCTCGCCCTTGTTATTCTTGAGCTTCGTGCCCTCCTTCGTGCGCTTGGCAAACTTCCATTTGCTGCCGACTCCGACCGCGAGCTGTTTGGACCCCTGCGTGGTCTGTTCGCTGGCTGGCGGGGTCGCCTGCGTCGGTGCGGTCGGAGGGTTTAGCACCATGTCGCCGACTGCTGCCCAGTCCGCCGCACCTGCCGTCTGGTCCTTGGTCCACCCTGCCGCCCACGCCAGCTCCTCCAGTCGTCGGTGCGATGCGACTCCGTCATCGGTCGACCCATCTGGATCACGAGTCGCGGTCTCGACCAATGCGGCCACCTCGTCATCGGGGTCTTGCTGTGGGGCTGTATTCGCAGTCAGTGGTGTGGTTGCAGTCGGGGGCGGGGCGAACTCGTTGAATGTCGGGGCCGGTGGGGCCGCACTGTTGTCTTTAACCCCCGCCGCCGGGTTGTACTGGCCGTTCAACTTCGCTATGGTCTCGGGGGACGCCAGCCCGTGCCACGTCTCGAATATCATCTCCTCTGGCTTCGGCTGCCTCGCGTTGGGAGGTGGTGTCCAACCGCGCGTGGAGAACTCGATAAACACAGGTGGACGCTGCGGGTCGGTAAGGGTCTTCATCGCGGCGAAGTAGTACGCCTCGATCTGCTGGCCCGCCGCCATGTCCTTCGCCGGGTTGGATCCGGGCGGATTGCTCATCTCGTACTGCGGCCCGGTCGGTGGTGCGATGCCAAGCAGCTTGAATAGGTTCTGGAACTCGAACCAGTTCTCCGAGAAGCTCTTGGCCTTGCTGTCTCCCTTGGCGGGCAGATCACATAGCGGGATCATCACCTGCGTCACCATCCCGGCGACCTTCTGCCCGTTGTGCTGCTCGGGAAACAGTGTGATGGCACTGGCCCGAAAGAAGGTCTCCCCCTTCGGAGTCTTCCCGTCCTCCGTCTGCTGCTTCGTGTACATCGCACTCAGTTTGGCGATGGCGTTGCGGAGGCCCGGCGGCAGGCGGCGGTTGCCGGTGTCGACCGGCTTGGCGGCATGCTCGGCGTTGGCTGCGGCTACGCGACCCCCCATTCGTGAGGCGAACGAACTCATCTGCTGCTGCACTGGCATACTGGTCCCCTTTCGTAATAGGGTGTTAGAGAATGTAGATACTTACTCGTTGGTTTTCTTCTTTTCTCTGATCCTGCACTTGGCTAGGTATCTGGTACCCGCCGAGTCACCCTCCTTGAATTCAGAGACCTCCACGACTTCCATGGTCGGGTCGTCGATGAACTGCTGGGTCTCGCTGTCGAATGTCTGCGGCACGAATCCGCTGCCGTCGTAGCGGAGGACTTGCAGCTCGCTCTTTCCCACCTCGTGCCACGCAGGGTTCTGGCTTGGCATGTTATTTCCTCAGTGTTGGAATATATACCGCCAGAGCATCGTACAACGTCTGCGGCGTCGGTGCGGTGACGAACTCCGGCATGTCTCTATTATACTGCCACTTGCCTCCCGCAGCGAAGTTAGGGTGGTAGAGCAGCCGGAGGTGGCGCTGTCGCTTGCCCGTGCCGACCTTCTGGACGACCGGGGACATCGGCTTCCCCGTTGGGTCCATCTGCGGGATCGCGATATCCTGCATCAGCTCGTCCTCATGTATCTGGATCACGTACCCGCACGAATCCTGCAACCACTGCGCGTTGGCCGCTCCCAAGGCCGGGGCCATGAACGACCCCTGCTGCATGGTCTGCAGCAGCTTCGCCTTGAGGTCGGGGAATCCGCCCTCCCCGACCGGCGGGTTGTGGTCCTTCTCCTGGGCCAATATGACCACGTTTATGTGCTTGAGGTCCAGCAGCGGTCTCAGTGCGTCGTGCAGACGACTGGCCCTCATCTGAAATGTGTCCTTGGACCCCTTCCCGCTGAGAGGTATGCCGGGGAACTCCCTCTTCATCTCCTCCAAGATCATGTCCTGGAGCGAGGTCGCGGTCTTCAGGACCACCGTCTCGTAGTGATTGCTCCTGGCCAGCTCGCCGCCGACGGCCTTGATCTTCTCCCGCCCGAACAACTTCTCCCCCGGTGCTGGCCTGTCCTCCACCAGTATCACGGTCGCTCCCTCCACGTTGGACACGGACTGAACCCCGCCGCAGTGTGCAGGCTCGCAGCTCACGAACAGCAGCGGCTTGGGGAACATGGAGGCCAGTGTGGTCTTCCCGCTGCGATTGCGTCCGTAGATGCACACCTTCACCCTCTCCTCGCGGAGTGAGGTTACTGGTACGGCGGTCGACAGCACCGACCCGTCGGGAGGCGGAACCACTTTCTTAGGTGGCGTCTGTCGGTTGACCGATGGCATTAGTGCCTCCCCAGTACGTTTTTCAGTTGTGCTATAGCAGCGTCCAGCTCCTTCTCGCACAGTGACACGCACGGGTCACATAACCACTCACCGTTCTGAGCAGTGTTCTCTTCTACATCTGACGGGTGACCGTAGAACTGGCATTCTCTCTCTTGCTTACACCTCTCGCATTGTGCTTTCATTATAACTCCGGGAATAGGGTTTCTACTCGTCGCAATCCGGCTTCACTGCCGGTCTCTAAGTAGGCATCATACTCTGTCGCCCCATCCTCCTCCAGTGCCGAGTATACGCCGAACGGGGTGCGGTAGTGAAAAAGGTTGACCCCTTTATCCCATCGCGTCTTCCCGATATCTTGTTTTGTTGTAATCGCATACCATAAGCATAGCGCCTCCAACATTGGGTCCAAGCATGTCTCGCGGAACACCTGGATGTCCTTCGCACTGATCTCTGCCCGCACCCTGAAGAACCAGTAGCCGGGGTCGGCAGCGAGGTAGTCCCGACGAAGTCGCTCGTAGAACTCCTCTTCGGTCTCGGCAGGCGTGAACTTGGTCTTGGTGGACTTGGCAGCGTGCGGTCTGATGGTGCCGATGCCGCCGGATAGGGGTCGACGACATACGTTGTACCGGACACCGCAAATCGGATGGTTTACCAATATCTTTGCAGCATCTTCATGGGTCATTTTTTCCTCGCTCTCGCAGCTTTAAGTGCTGCTGCTATCTTTGCCCTGTGTTCGGGCGACTTAGGTTTGCCCTTATGTGCTGCTGACATCTTCGCTTTTGCTTCTTCAGTGTGCTTGTAATCAACAGGTCCAGGTCGCCTGCCTTCCTCAACGGCACGAAACAATCCCTCTGTTATCCTCCTCTTTGAATCCTCAGTGTGGGTCCATCCTTGTCGATTCCTCCATAGGTTTGCCCTATGTTCTGCCGACTTCACCTTACCCATTAGTGCTTCCCGTATCTTTTCCTTAACCCAGTCCTCCATTGGAACGCCGGTCATCCTCTCTGCCATCTTTTCCTTGGTTTCTTCTGAGTGCTTGAATCCAAGATTGCTCCCAGCAGTTGGTGAGCGGTTGTATCCATTCTCATTTCTGTACGGCTCCAATTTGTTAATCCAGTATTGCTCCCTCTCCACGCACTTCTCCGGGTCACAATACTCAATCACCACAAAATCGAACTGGTCATCGCCATACTTGTTCCAAGCGTTCTGTAAGTGTGGTATAGGATGGCGACCTCCACGTAGTGCCCGAAAATGGTCATCTCTTCTGCGAGTCAGAACAGCGGTACTCCCTACATACACCTTCCCATTGAAAAGGTTGGTTATTGCATACACACCACTATAACAGAAGTTGTCCACCTTGTGCTGCCTCCTTCATTTTGTGTAAAGCAACACTGTACATGAGAGTTTGAAGGTCAAATGATAGCTGCCGCTCGACTTGGATCTTGTCGATGTCGCCCTTTGTCTTGTTCTCTTGGAGGTAGATGCCACCATCAATGAGATCCACCGAGTCGAACTTCCCGCGCAGGCGCACCACCCTCCCTGAAGGAAGATTATATGGCACGTCGAACACCTGCTCCTGCAGCATCGGGGTCCGGTTCTTCACGTCTGGATGATCGGACCAGTACTTGACGTACTCGGGGAATTGTACCCAGCATACATTGAACCATTTGGTAATCTCTTCCTGTTGAAGTGGATATCTAGCGAGCATCTCACTTACATGACGCGAGAGATGGTTCCTCCATGCTAACTCCTTTATCTCTTGGTACATATCTTCAATGCATCCCGATAGTCCTTCCTCGCAGACGTGCCACATGTTGCCGTACCCGAGTCGGTGGCTCCACTTATCATGCGGCTCTAAGCCCAGCACGTACTTGAGTCGGAAGCGCTCACGGCAGGACAGGAAGCGTACCAGCATCGACTGGGTGATGCCACCAAGTGGCCCCTCTCCGCACGGTCCATGCCACAGCGGGCGGTCGTTGTCGTGGTGCGCCGGCGCGGAGGCGATTCGTGCGGCGAGCGGTGATACCTCCGGGTAACACACTGGGCACCGGATCATGTCAGCCTCCGGCCCATACTCGCTAGTAGTGATACCGCGACCATTACATCGCGGACAGTCAGAATGGGATGTCGGAGTCTGGGTTGGATGTTGCTGCGGCGTAGTCGGATCGGAGGCGGTCTTTCGATGTGACGTCGGCATGTCTCTCTCCCCATTTTGTAAATCTGACGTTCCCAACCTGCAGCATATCCTCCACAGCGTTTCGGAGGATCACGATTACCTTCTGGACCGCCATGTTCTTCTGAGCGAGTGGCATATCCCTGCGGAGGATGGCTGCCGGGTGGATGATGTCCACGCACCTCACGGTGTCACCGTGGTCGACGTACTCGGCTGATAGGGCACCCACGTACACGATCAGCTTGGGTCGCACGATGTTGACGAACTCGGTGAGCCTCGGTCGGCAGGCGGCGATCTCGCTGGGATGTGGTTCCTCGCTGCCCTCCATCTTTGCCTCGCGGGGAAAGCAGCAAACTAGGTTAGTTAGAGCGTAAGTCACAGAGTTGTACGCTGGTCCCTCTGTTCCCGGTACCTGCCAGTTGGCAAGTGCTCGGTCGATGATCTTGTTGAGCAAGTCGCCCGCCGGCCCGTCGAACGGCAACCCCCGCGCGTCCTCCGACGCCCCTGGGGCCTGGCCGATGAACAGCACGTCGGCGGGCACGGTGCCGCGCGCTATGCATATACGGAAGCGTTGTTTGGCCAGCGGGCAGGCTTGGCAGTCCTTCCACTTCTCGACGTGGTCACTCCATGCACTCATGTTAACCTCTCACACACACTCAGAACAGAAGTGCTCCCACTCTTCACCCTCCTTGTGGAACTTCCATCCGTTCTCCTTGAGGTCCGCGATGAACTCGGACCACTCCAGTGCCCCTCCAGCGAACTCGGTCCCGCAGTCGTTGCACTCGGCGACCAGCTCTCCGCCATCTCTGTGTATCATATTATATTCCCTTACTATCTAACCGTTGGCAAGCTTGGTCCGCTTCTGAGGCTTATTCTCCGCCCGCCGGTAGCTTGCCTCGGTTGGCAGCTTCCGCTCGGCAGCGGTCAGGAAGTCGAGTACGAACTTTATCTCGTCCTCCTGACCCGTGCCTACCTCCTCGAATAGTCTGGCGGCCTCTTTGTAGGCCCTCCGTGCTTTCTCTTTACTGGCATACATAGGTCTCTCCCTTCACTCTGGGGCGTGAACGGACGAGCACGGCCACATAATCATTATAACAATCCCGAAACAGGCCGTCAATACCAGATTCCAGAATCCAGGAGTCCGCCAAGACGTACCCTAGGAACGCACAGGATGCCCCGCCAAAACGTCCAGACAGCTCAAGGCGGGTTCCCTTACGCCAGGGGCCACGGCGAGCGAATTAGACGAAATTGACATGCTCCGGTGCGGTCGTCGGTGTGGTCAGGTCCGCCGTACCATCGACTACACTACGGAGTATCTCGTTAGACTGGTGGAACACGCAGCCGGGACACGTCCGTGTCGGGTCCGCTATCAGCGACCTCACCGGGGCCTCGTAGATCGATGCTATCTCGTCCCACCTGCACACGCGCCACGGGTTGGCGAACTGGTGCCCAGCCGCCTCGTTGAGAACGCAGCTGTCGCACGGGTACACCCACCCGTCGCAGTTGAGTACCGGGTGGATGTAGCCGAGGTAACAGGCGTGCGGTGCCTTTGGTGGCTTCTGTTGGACGAATACGATGGCAGGATCAATCGCGTTAGCTATCTCTTGGAGTTGCTGACACCTGATAGGTATCAGACTCGGCTCCAAGCAGTTCGGTAGAAGTCGCACATATCTCGGCTTGTACGTTCTGACATAGAACTCGATCTGATTTGTCAGCTCAACTATGCGCGACTCGAATGGCCAGTCCGGTGAGCGGTCCTTGTTCCCCGAAAGCAAGTCCAACTTGGATGATACTTTCCCGTGGTGCGTGTCCGCCGGCTCACGGTAGATGTCGTGCCCAACATAGCTGAACCCGAGGGTAGTCTTCGTATGATCTATATCTGGAACGTAGACCTCGCGTTCATTGTGGTCCAATCCTGCCATGGATATGCGCACCCATGTCAGCTTGTCCAGAGTCTCCGGTCGGACGGTGCCCCACGATTCTCTGATCGTAGGGTTGTGATAGTCATACACGAGTGGGTTTGATGTAGGTCTACCAGTAGTAAACTCTCTCAGTGGCATCCCGTTAGTGATGAGGCCGATCTCCAGTCCGCGCGAATAGATCGCGTCTACAACGTCGTTAAAGTTGGCCCCGCTCTTCTTGCACTTGTAGAGGATCGGGTTCCCGCCGCCAGACAGGATCACCGCCTTTAGTCCGTATCGTTGGAGTATGTTGAGATACATCATCACGTCGTCGAACACGAGCGAGTCGCCGGCACGGGCCTGCACCGAGCAGAACGCGCAGGAGTGGTTGCAAATATCGGTCAGCATGACGTGTGTCACTATAGGTTGACCCTTACCATTGCGCAGATTATTCATCACCTCTTGATGGGCGAAGAACTTGTGTCCAGTCGACGTAAATGTATTATTGAGCGTCATGGTCATACACCACTTCCTTCAACCTTTGTACCAGCTGTTTTCTTTTCCGCCACCATCTCACTGCTATCTAGGAGTTCTATCACTTCGAGTGCTATGCAACGCGACTCCATACCAAGTGTATGAAACCGTCGGTACTGCTTGAGGGCCACCAGCACAATGCGGAGCTGCTCAGAGGTGAGTGCAATTATGGCCTTCATATCGGCAGCTTTCGGAAAACGACTAGAGGCTCGATTCCACCGAACGGTCCTACCGTGTCGACGACCTCCGCGTTTGGCCACAGCGACGGGATGCGATGCCGGTCGCCACCGGCCCCGTCCCACTCCTCCACGACATACATCCCCCCAGGCTTCACGGACGGCCACAAGTAGTACAGTGTGGCCAGCGTGTTCTCCAGATGGTGCGTAGCGTCCTCGACAATGAGGTCAAACTGGCGTCCGGCTGCCGCCCGCTCGCAGTCCTCTCTGATACGCTGGTCGCCCAAGTGGAATTCGATGTACTCGCCGTTCGCCTTGTCGCTGTGGTGGATGTCCATACCGACGCATACTGCATTAGGGAATACCTCCTTCCACGCTTGTAGGCAACTACCGTCGGCGACACCGACTTCCATCATCAGTTGTATTGTGTCCCTGTTCGGAAACAGTCGCTCGTAGGCGTCACCGTACCGATGGTTGGACTCCTTGTCGGTCCCATTGGTGTGGCGACCTCGGTCGTCGAACACGGCGTGCGACCGGAATATCTCAGCTATCGTTCTCATCGGCGTTTCCTAACGTTAGTATATATGGGGTTGACTGTCACCGTCTGGTCCTTTTCCGCCGTGACCCGAACCCCTGCGAAAATGCACGAACAGGTCACTCTTACCCGTACCGTTCCTGTTGCTCAACGGCAAGTGTCTCGCTCCCATCTCCCTCATTCTCAGCATGAGTAGATCACCGACATCAGTGCAGCCCAATTTAACATCTGTATCTCGGAACTCCACCCCACATCTGCGGTATGTGTCCCTTCTTATGGACACCACCCCGTCGTGATGGGTTCCGACTGCGTCTACCAATGGTGATATCGTCCTGATGAACGATATGTAGTCGCCGACGAACACCACATCGTAGTGCATGATCGATACCCAGCACGATTCCCCTATGTTGTTAACCATCCAGTCACAGAATTGGCCCGTGTCCTCCAGACAACTGTCCGCCAGCGGCAGCGGGCAACTGTGCAAGTGAAATCCAACTCGATGTATTAGGTCTCTCAGGAATACTGATATAGGACTACACTCTCTCTCCACGCAGAATACTTTCACCTTGTCCAGATTACACTTCTCCCACAGACTCATGATGAACTTGACAACTTGCCTATCCATGCTGTCGTCTGTTCCATACAGACCGACCAGCACGTCGATGGGTTCCATACGTTGCGATACCTTATTAGAGTATCTTAATAAACCCCTCCCCGGATGTAGCCCTACCCAAGGAGGGGTGCCGTGCGACCACGAGTCGCCGTGCTCGTTATCTAGTTCCCTCTACAGCTAACATGAGTAGCGATGCTAGGGCTGTCGCCGCAGCTGGAGTCATCGTCATGAATGCTTGACCGAGATTAGGTTGGCTGACTATACTATGGTTCGGCCTGATAGCGAGGTATACTCTCTTGGCTTGCCTTCCGTAGTCGTATACACTGCCAACCTCCACACCGGCAACATCGCCACACTTACTGACTATATACCCATCTTTATCACGAGTTTGGTCGAATAACTTCTCCAGTTCATCGATGGCGAAATCAATACAATCTGCTTTTATGACTCCAATTGGTTCTAGATCGTTGTCAATTTTCACCATGTTACCCCTCCAGATGCATAGCACTCTCTGACGAAAGCCTCTGCCTCGCGGTCTCGGTCGCTGATGTGGTCGCTCCCTTGCCCAGTGTAGTACCATCCGAATTTACGGATCAGGTCGAGTGTCTGCTCCTGCACGTCCGGCGGCACAACATCTCGCCAGAACCGAGCCTCGCGTGCGAGCCATCCTGGTGTGTTGGCCTTAACGAATTGGCATGTCACAGGGTGCTTGAGGATGTCCAGCGCGCGCGTACCACCCCACAAGTGAGCGGTCTCAGCGTTGCCGAACATTTCGACGGCTTCCAACTGCCGTTGTGGGTTTGGCATGGATGTGCCGTATAGAGTCTGGAGAGGTAGGTCGTCGGCTCTCTTTGTCGTTAGTGATTCACATACAGTGCAGGTGTATCCGGCGTCGATGGCCCAGTGGTATAGCTGCTGTCCGGGTTCGTACCAGCCTGGTCCTTTCATCTGACCCGAGGGTTCGTTCTTTCCGGTGACTGATTGCAGTACAGTACCAGATGGCCACCCGCGCTTCTCGGCGAACGGTCCAGCAATCCAGTCCTTCATCCCTTGCAATACCGACGCCGGGTTCTCGGACAGTGGTAGGTTGTTGTCGAGCGGTGCGCTCCTGCCAAATAGTGGTCCCCACCTTAGTATATTCGGGTCCGGATGGTCCCTGCACCACAGCAACATATCCCGTAGTACATTACCAAGGTAGAGTGTGCATGATGGATTTACGAACTGCTCGTGGTGCCACATTCCCACTGCGAAGTCAGTCACTCTCATCTGATCTAGGAACCACTGTAACCAAGTCGGTCGCAGTGCGAGTACATCCGTCTCTAGTGCCATCAGGTAGTCGAACTCAAAGTCCTCGACTACGCAGTCTAATGCCGAGGCGTGAAACTTGTTTGATTTGTGATTCATAGCGATAGTGAGTAGAGTATCGTTCAACCCGTCTGATATTGGTCGCACAGACTGACCTAGTGACGTGTCGGTGATTCCACGGATCGCTGGCGACCACGGCGAGTTGTCAATAATGACTATCTCGACCTCACACCCTTCAGCCGTCGGCGGATTGCGTGCTAATGAAGCAACACAGGTCTGTGTCCAGAACCACGAGTGACTGTGGGGAATTGCGACTACGATCTTTTTCATGTTGTCCTGCTGTTATATCTCTTCCCACGGTATAAACTTTACACATGCTCTGATTGTGTTACCATGATTGTGCTCGCGACTTATCAGCCCGCGTTGCTCAAGTCGTCCGAGCGATGCATTTACGGCATTGATACTTGTGTTTAGTACATTAGCTAGATTACGTAAGGTCACACTTCCAGTCTGCGTCAGCATCATTATTGCTGCTAGGACTCGCAGTGTTCTGGGTCTTATGACATCGCTCATAGGCACAATCTCCTCAGCAGTTGCCAGTCCATCTTATCGAATGCTGCCATGTGTGCCTCGTGTGGCACTGGCAGCTCGGTGTCAACACTCTCAGCCAGCAGTGACATGATCCCGTCCCAGCTGTGCCCCGCCGCGACGTTCATGTACATCACGGCTACCGCCAGCGACCTACCTCCGGTGTGGCAGAACACCAGTGTTCTGTGCCTCTTGGCTAGTGTCCACAGGCTGAGTGCTGCCGCACAGTATACCTGGATCGGATTGCCAGGTCCGTCTATCAGTCCCACCTGCATGTACTCTGTGTCGGGCCACCCCATCTCGCCGCGCAGGTCTTGGGCGACGTTGAGCAGTGCCTTTATCTTGTGAGTTCTGACCTCACGAGCGGTCACACTAGAGTCACCTACCCAGAGTCTATCTGAGAGTCTGATCATACTACCACAGGTTCTCGGATGCCAAGCTGCACCAAGTCGGTTCGCTTCTGACCGAAGCAGTTAGCACATACTTGATGTACTACGTTTTCTTTTGCCTCCCACAATCTTCTTTGTTCTGCATAGAACGCAGAAGTTTTGTCGAACATTTCGGCGGGGTCATCAGTTAATACATTACCGAGAATGATTTCTTCTTCTAGGTCCAAGCAGCATGCTATTATATTACCTGTAACCCCTATGAACCAATGTCCAAAGTCGGCATACGGGCATCCATTGTAGTGGCAGGTGGCGATATCCTCCATGCGCCCGGTCCAGGGGTTGATGGAGCAGTTCTTGTGGACAGTGATCGGGTACCCTTCCCAAGTCAGTCGCCACGACTCCTGCTCCGCCTCCGACACCCACTTCGACTTGTGGCTGACCGTGATAAACTCCACGTTCTTCGGGGGGTTCCGCAGCACGTTGTAGAGGTAGGATACTACCTCCGAGTAGTCATTCTCCGTGTTGTCGTGGTTGTACGGATGGTACGACATCATGTACCGAACTTGGTTCGGCAGTGTCGCCAAGAACTCGAAGAAGTCCTGTCCTCTGTCCCGCCACTTCGGCAGCATGAGTCCGTGGCTGTAGATGTCGATCTTCATGTCCGGTGCAGCTCTGCCGATGTCGAGCAGTCGACTAGGGAGCTGCTTGTTTAAAAGTGGCTCCCCGTCTTTGTGTGGTATAAATGTGGGTGGGCTGAAGCTGTTCACGGTCTTATATGGTACGATATATGAGTTGAGTATGGTATCCCAAACTACGTTATTCATAAAGGTCCGTTCTCTTACCATGTCTCTATTCGGACAATATCCGCAGGTCAGGTCACAGTATGAGGTCAACTCGATTTGGTAATTCGTAGATTTACCCTTCCTTTCACTTCACCTTTGGTGGGGTCACGTTCTGCTGTCCTTGGTACTTACCTCTCTTGTCCGCGTAGCTAGTCTCGCAGATACCCTCCGTGCACTCAAACTCCATCTGGCAGATACCCTCACCGACGTAGAGTACGACTGGTACGCTGGCATAAACCTCCACCGTCAGCTTACCATACCACTCCGGTTCAAGTGGTGTGGTGTTCACAATCACACCACAGCGAGCGTAGGTACTCTTCCCGACGCATCGACCCTTTAACCAACGTGGGAGGCAGAACTCTTCCATAGTCTGCACTAGTGCATATGTCCCACCAGGGAGTATTATCTTCCCGTTGGTGTCGCCGGTACCATCACGTAGTTCCTTCGATCTATACTCGTCAAACATCTGTCTGCGGTACTCTTCGTCCTTGAATCGCTTCGGATCTACCGGCTCCCACCGAGTTGTTTTGTAGACCAATACTTGGTCGTCAAGCCTAGCGTCGTATCCGGCAGATGTGAGACCGTAGCTTATCCCCTCCTGAACACCCTCCATGAAAGGAGAAATCAAGGGTTTGCCAGCGAACCACAGTTCTGAGTCCTTACAGTGCTCACGTATTCCTTTATCAGTTAGTACCGACATCAATATACCTCGTGGTCCTGGGTTGGGTCAAACTTTGATGACAGTATATGGAGTTGGTAGCTGTCGATAATGTTGTAGTTGTAGGCCCGGCATAGGATAGCACTGATTCGTCTATTCCATAGTCGGTGGGTCCATTTGAGTATCAATCTATTTATCCAGTCCCTCATCTTCGTCCTCCACCAGTTTGCCGTACCTCGGGTACTCGTAGTGTGGGTTTTTGACCAGCTCCCGCATAACCTCAAGTCGCTGCGGCATGCTTGGATAGCTGCAATGGACTATGCGCGGGTGCTCGGCTCGGTAGTTCGGGTGGCTGTTCCAGCATAATCGCATGAACTGGCAGCTTTGTTGCCAGATCGTGGGATGTACGCATCTACACTTGGTCAGCGGGAACTCCGATCCCTCCGGTGGGACCGTGTATCCCATTAGGGTCATCAGAGCTGCCTGCTCCCACCATCCGTGATTAGTGAATATCGTCAGATCCCAGATCTTGTACAGTAATAGCTTACCTTCGGTGCGCAGCCGCCAGACGCCGCTGTTGGGTACCTCACTATTGTCCTCGAAGTGCCGGACCAAGCCGTGCAGCTTGTCTTGAGTGAAGACTTCGGTGGCGGAGTCGCTCACCATCGGCTCGAAGTCGTTGAGCAGGTTCACGACTATCAGGTCGCAGTCGAACCAGACTACCTCTTCGTACCGATCAAGGGCATCTTCTAGGAGTAGTATCTTGTTCCACGCGGGCGGTCGGTCGGTCTTCTTCTCGCCGACGATGACCTCATACCCGTGCCGGTGTGCGAAGTCCTTGTACGTTGGGAGTGCTACATCGAGCAGCTCCTCGTGGGCGTCGGCGGCGTAGGTGACTATGGCTCGTTTCATCGCTAGCTCTCACCCATTGCTAGTTCACATCCACAAGCCGCGTATCCGGCTATGTCGATCCAGTTGTCCGTATTGGTAGGCTTGTGTTTGCTGCGAGCTACCTTGAGGAGGATCATTAGCCCCGCTACGTCGGTTGAGGATAATTCTATTCCCAGATAGACCGACCAGTATCGTGCGATGAGACCGAAACTGTCTTCGGGTGATCCGTGGGTGGCCTCACGGTCCTTAGTGACGAAGCTCTCGCAGGTATCCAGCATCTCTTTTCTGGTCACTGTGTTACAAACTCCTCCCGCGTTGGTGGCTTCTCGCCGGCGTGTATTCGATCATAGATCGCGATATCGTGTCTGCGCTGCTCCTGCTCCATCCTCTTGAAAGTGAAGTGGAAGTGGTCGAAGTAGGGACCGAACGGCGACTCACCCCTATGGACTTTAGATGCTCCTAACAACTGCTCATGCATCCGCTTCTCCGGGTCGAACCGGATATCTGGGTGGTTACGGACCAAGCGCATCTGCCAGTCTGGGTTGGTATGCCAGTCCTGCGTAGGTCGCTGGAAGCTGAAGTCGTGCCAGTGACGACGGATCGTGCATATCGCATCCGGTCGTTCCTTCTCCAACATCTCGCGGAGCCGCCTACCATGGTTATATGTACTCCCATGACTCACGTTTAGTTTAGCACCGAGCTTAGAAACATTCTCCCAGTTGGGTAAGTTCACACCTCGGAAGTCATAGCTCTGAAGTATCCAGTCCACCTCGGCCTGTGGTGTAGACTCGCCCCCGCAGATCATCGAACGGTGTACCGGGAAGAACCTCTCGTCCGCATCGAGCAGCATGACGTAGTCGCACGGGGAGTGCCGTATGGCCAGAGTCCGCACCGACCCGAACCCGGCGTCTATCGCGCAGAACTTCACCGGGATGTTCCACTTCTCCAGTATCTCAATTGTACCGTCGTCTGAGTAGGCCCCACCGGGTCCAGCATGGAGCACCCTGATATCGTCGAAGAATGGTAGGTGGGTTTCGATCCACCCCGGTAGTGCATTCGCCTCTTGGTAGACATTTGCAACGAGTCCAATGGTCAGCATTAGTTCACCACATATTTTGTGACCTTGATGAGGTATATCTCGGGCGATAGTTTACCTTCATACACAATGCCTATTTCCTTGTACTTGCTGAGTTCCTGCAGGTAATAGGCTATGTGCTCCGGTATGTTGTCAATGCAGACTCCTGCAGTCTTGTTGGTAGGGCACAGGCGTACTATCTCCAGAATCCGATCTCGGTGTGGAACACGATCCGCTGGACAGGATGGCTCAGGAGCGGTCATAGACCCATCCTTTTAAGGTTGTCAATTGTACCCTGAACGTAGGCTAGCTCTCCTGCGGTAAGGGTCGGTTGTCTCTGTTCGATACGGCGACAAGTTATAAAACCGTTCCCTGTTGGGTACTGTGCGTAGTTGTCTTTTACACCCTCCACTCTGTACTGCCCCTCGACGGCCCAACCCTCTTGGTGGAAGTGCCCGACCCACCACTGGAGGGGACGGCGGTGGATATGGGTTACGTCCATCTCGTACTCGGGCACGTCGTACTCTCCTTTGCAGTGAGCGAGGGGTACGACCACAAATACACCCTTCTTCGCGATACCCTTCAGGGTATCTACAGTCATATCAACGTTCTCAACGTGTTCCAGCACATCCTTCGCTATTACCCAATCGCAATTGCGACCAATGAGAGCAAGCTCTGGTCGACTGGTCAGGTAATGGTATACAGTCTCGTCGGCGTTCTCTATAGCCCACTTCGACACGTCATATCCGCGTGCAAAATATCCTTCCTCGCGGAATGCTCTTACCATATACCCACGAGCACACCCGAAATCGAGGATATGATCCTGCTTCTTGATCCCACAATGCTGAACTATTGCCCTGACCATAGGGATAGTTAGTTGTGGCAACCATTGATAGTTAGTGTATAGAGACTTACCGCTCTCCTTGCCGCGCAGGAAGTAGTCGGCGTCGTATACACTGCCGTTTGTTAGTGCGATCTTCTGGTTTATCAGTACACTACAGCACTCCGGTGAGCATACATCGACACCATTAAACGATCTCAGTGGTGGGTTGCCTAATTCTCCGTGGCACACTGGACAGGTTTTGGTCATGATAGAGTTATGCAAGTATGCATCCTTATGTACAGTGAATGTGTTATCACCATTGTTAGCCGGGAATGCTTCGTGCGGGCAGATGTAAGTACGGTACTCATCTTCAAACTTGGACCCGCAGGTTTCACACTCAACTATCATTTCGTCACCATACAAGAGTGTAGTGATTGAAATTCTTTTATTTGGTCCTCTTGGAATGCTTCGCGAATGGCTTTCTCTACTCCCCAGCACGGTACCCAAGTCCAGTCATCAAAGAACATCTTACCGCCGGGTACTAAGCGTGGCCAAAAGAATTCGATAGCGTCGCGAGTCGACTGGTAGGTATCCACATCTACGTATACAAAGCAGAATTGACCTAGATTTGCCTCATTCGCTGTGTATGGAAGGACTCCTTTATGGTAGTGCGTCCACTCGTCCCGACCCACTAACTCCTCACATTCATCCACGTCCGCCAACCATTCACCTTTTTTGTGGTGGCATAGGTCGTCGTTAAATGGATTCCCCTCCCAAGTATCGAACAGGTGTAGATGCTTGTCCGGTGCGAGGCGGCGCATGATTAGTGCAGTACCTCCTCGGAATGTACCAAGGTCAGCTACGTCGCCTGGTAGATGCTTTATCTGAAGGAATTGGTCAGCCATCAGTTTAAGCTTCTCGAAAGAATTAACGCTGTGGGCACTACCGATTCGGCATATCTCTATGATATCACCACTCCGGAGGATTCTCGCCAGTATCTTGGTGGTCGATTGGTCGTTGGATGCGTCCCAAGCACAGGTTATGACGGCGTGGCCACCCCACTCCTCAACCATATCGTGTCCGACTATTTGGTCGTGTGTATAACCGAATCCGTTAGTAAGTATCGATGGTTTTATCTCTCTGATGAGTGGTATCGCGGTGTCACCGTCGAATATTCGCACTTCATCTACGCACCGGAGTGCCTCCAGTACCGCCTTGCGCTGATTCTGTGGATTTATCGGTCGCGTTGGTCCCTTCAGTCGCCGCACGCTGGCGTCTGAGTTGAGTGCTACCACTAGCCTCGTACCGAGAGAGCGCGATCGTTCGAGGTGCCGGACGTGTCCGGCGTGAAGCACGTCGTAGCATCCGGTTGTCATCACTACATTCCTCTGCACCTCCTCGATCAGACGCTTGACACAGTAGTCTGCGTCCGGGGTATCCATTACCTCAACTAAATTTCGCAGTCCACACTCTCGATAGCGGTGGTCCGGCATCTGTGAGTTTGATGGTTCCATCGTGAGTAGGGGTATACCACATGCAGCAGCGAGCCATCCGGTCCCCGTGTTACCGCAGGCGACTATTTTATGCCGGCATACTTCCTCCATCCACTGCCTATGTGATCCCCAGAACTTTCGGTACAGATGGTGCCTCAGTAAGTCCTCGCAGAAGTATCCATCATAGCCCACCGTAACTGAGATTCCTGCGTCTATGAGCCTGTGGACGACTTGGGACCAGTAGTCGAACGTGAAGGTAATGTTTCCCTGCGTCTTGCAGTGTGGCGATATGTACACATCGTGCTCAGGTGTGAGTGATGGGTGGTCAATCTCTACGTCGTACACGTCAGAACCTGGGAACGTGTCAGGTTTGTTCTCCTGCCCAGCAACCCAGTACTCATATATGTTCCGCCTCCCCAGCCCACGCTCGCTGCCGCAGATTGCCGTCTGCCGCTGTGCCCCATGAATTCTGAGGTATAACTCGCGATAGTGCTGGAACTCCCGTGGTGTGCTGTCACTCACGGTGATGTAGCGATCATGTCGCCACTTGTTCCACGCGCAGAATCGGGCATCCCAGTCGCCAGGATTCCAGTTGTCGTAAACCAGTTCGACTGGTGGTATGCTGCCGTCTCCGTATGGGTCTCGGATGAACCTATCCCATAGGAAGGTCATCTCGTTTCCTGGGGAAACTGACATTATGACTCGGTCTACGTCCGGTTGATTCCTAACGAACATATATGCCGCTTTTAGTGAGCATAACTGATCCCCGCAGAATGACCCACTTTCTCTTGTTTCATTTTGAGCGATTAGCATAGTACTCATGTAACCATTTCCTCCTCCAATGTTTCCTTCTTCTTGGAGCACCGTTTCGATATCCATCTCTCACGTTGTTCGCGTGCGTATCCCAACGCAAGTTATCCAGTCGATTATTTGCTCTGTTGTCGTCACTATGACAACACTCCATACCTTCAGGACATGGTCCTATGAATGCTTCTAGTATCAGGCATGCGATATCTATTGATCCGCGACCTGATACCCAAACTCTATTCTTAGGTGCTGGTGGAATCCAGATTTTACCTATGTTTCCATTTCTTCCAGTGTTACCTGCACGAGATAGTCGCTTCATGCGGCCTAGGTCCGATACCTGTAACACTCCAACGGCACCTAGTACATCTTTCCACTCTTCCTGTTCTGCCCTTGCTTTCGGTGAGATCGGCATTGTAGCATCCTCTTGTCGGGATATGCCCGGTCTAACCTGTGAGAGGATGCCACACACAGACTAGACCGAGCCAACCAGGTAGCTACTCCCGGCGTCCCGACACTACTTGTTATACCTCAAAATCAATTCAGCCACCTCTGCTGGTTTGATCATCATCATGCACTCTGGCGTGCTGCCTACAGGTCGCTCGCAGGTATCCCTATCAAGGAAGGCACTGTCTCCGAGTGGCACTGTTCTGGATCGCCAGCAGGCACCACCGACATGTCCTTGAGGTGTACTACATGGCAACGCTCCTACTGTGTGCAGGTAGTGCTGCTTGGAGTAGGCATTCCACTGGACTGGCTCGCGCCCTCCCGCTATTATTATAGCAGGCTTCTCCAGTGCTGCCGCAATATGCATTAAGAGTGACACACCACATACAACACCGCGTGAACGACGTACTATATCAAACAATTGCCGTAACGATGTCTTTCCAACTCGATTCATTACACTACCGAGCGGAGGATGGTCTTCAATATTAGCACCAACCTGCATGAACGTACCTTCAGGGAATGTATCTATAACACTCTGATAGTTATGATGTCCCCACAACTTATTCGTGAAGTCGTTCTTTCCCCCAGAACATACTACCCAGTAGTCATCCAGTGGTATGGGGTTTTTGAAGTACAGATGAGGTCGGTTGGTTAAGAGAGGTATGTTTATACCAAGTACCATACCTAAAAATTCACACCAACCCTGCATGAAGTGTATACCGCGATGGTTGGATTGGTGGATTGCTGGATAGTGCATCTGCAGCGGAGATGCGTCTGGAGTAGTGTTGGCTGGTACCACGTCCGGATTGTGCTCGAATACCTCCGGCCACAGGCTCTCGACTGCCGTCAGGTACTTGCCGGGGTGTGCTCGGTGCAGCGAGTAGATGGCCGCGGTCATTACCAGGGCGTCACCCGGTGCCTGATTGGTCTTAAGGAGCAGTGGTATCGGCTTCCCGCCGGCACTCGCCCTGAATCCGACCTCGCGACTCCATTGCTCACGAAATGCTGCAGCTGTACCGAGGTCTACGTTTATACCGGCGCACAGTTCGCGCATCCGTCCCCCGAGTTCTCTCTTGTATCTCGGGCACCACCCATCCTGCTCGCACTCGCAGAACGAAATCACAGTATTACCTATTATCCTTGCATGGAGCGAACGCCCGACTGATCCGCTCGCATTGTTCATCTAGTCGAACCGGTTTACGACTGCAGCAATAGCGGCGGCAAGCTGGGAGCGCACGTCGGCGAGTTCTTGGCGTGCTTGATCGCGTTCTTTTGTCCGCTGCTCGACCTCTTCCCAGGCCATGTCTTTCAGCTCCACCGCCTGTACCATTCCCAACTCATAGGCTTCCTTGGTGTCCGTCATGTCGGCAAGATGGGACTTGAGCTGAGCGATCTCCTGGCGGGCCTGGGCCAACTCCACTTCCAGGTCACGACCCCGCTGTAGATCGGCCGCCCGGAAAAGAGAACGCATCCGGTCCCGCTCAGCCGTGAGCTGCTCAATCACTCGGTGCAGGCCGTCGTGGTCGTGGTCGGGAAGAGCGGTGACAGTGTGCGGATTCACCCCGACGTTGAGTGCCTGGTAGAGATCGGATTCTTTCATCACGCTTCTCCTTTCGTCTGTGCCCGGATCACCACGGGTCGTCGCGTGTGCATCGGCCCGTCCGGCGTCTCGGTGCGGCGGACCTCAGTCGCTTCGATGGGTACGCCGGCTTCTAGATCCTCGGTGAACTCCCGGAGCCGAGCCGCGACCTTTTCGCCGAACGTGTGTTCCTTCGCCATCACACCACCCCCTTGCCCGCGTGCTTTCGCACATTCGCCAGCATCTCCCGAATCCGCTCGCCCCGCGTGGTGCTCCGAGCCGGCTGGCCCGGCAGGAGCTTCGCCAGTTTGCCCTTCGGCTTGCTCTTTTTCCCGGCCTGCTGAATGCCCAGCGGTTCCGCCGCCAGCAAGGCCGCCAGTGACGTGAACCCCCGGCCCCGAGAGACAAAGACTGGAGTCTGCGACCGCCAGTCGTCCAGGTCGAACGTTGCTCCGCCCAGTCCTTGGTCCATCATGAGCAGCAAGGCCCCGCCCTCTGCCCGAAGGATGTTGCGCCGGAAGCGCGTCCCTACCTCCGCTCGATATACGTCGATGGCTGCCATGTATGCGGCACGTGTGACGCAGATCACTTCGTTGCCTTCCCAGAGGACGTTCCCGGCACCCCCTTGGTGGGACAGGCCAATGACGCAACCCTCGATATAGTTGCCGCGGATGGTGATATCGCTCGGCGAGCTGCCTTGAAGCTCGTCGTGGAGTTGAATCCCGCCGTTGAGGTTGCAGCGGATGTCGTTCGACCCGATCCAACCTTCCCACGAATCATCCGCGACGATCCCTTGGCCGTCTCCGGTATCGGGGTTAGGGTCGTTGTTGTCCTCCACGCGGTTGTGATGGATGTCAAAGTGCCGGCAGAGATAGACCATGCACCCGGAGCCACCGCCCGTGCCCGAGTTGTGGTGGATGTGGTTGCCGGCGACTTCAATTTCTTCCGTGCCGTTGATGCTCAGCCCGAAGCCGCTCGATTGCGGGTTGTGCGGCACGCCGTTGTGGGCAATCTCGGAGTTCAGAACGCGCAGCCCACGCACCGTGGGTGCAGACACGAAGAGTCCGTTCGCACTGTGGTGCAGGTAAGCCTTTCGTACCGTCACGTCGCGCAGGTCGCCCATGAGCAGCATGTTCGCGAACGTGTAGCCGCTCGCTTCCACGTCCTCGAAGTCCAGACCGGCGGCCTCCGCACCGACGTTGAAGCCGGTGTGCAGCGGGTCGGTGGATTGTCCGTCGCCCACGAGCTTAAGACCGCGGACGAACAGGCCGCCCGTGCCCGAGTAGTTTAGGCCGTTCGACGCACCGGAGAGGATCGTAGCTCGCACGTTGCCGTCGTAGGTGCCGACGTGCAGCGGGAACCGGCAGCCGATCTCCAGCGTGCCGGGGAACTGACCGTCGGCACGGAACAAGAGTCGGTCCCCCGGTTTGGCGGAGTCCGCCAAGAACTTGTTCGCCGCCGAGACCGTCTTCTTCGCTGTGGCGGGTCCGGTACCGTTGTCGTCGTCGTTGCCTTGCGGGGAAAAATAGAGGTCCATGGTTACCACTCCTGTGCTCGAAGCAAAGTACTCCGGCGAAAGGGTGCCCCGGTACTGGTTGGGGGACAGAGCAAAAACTGGCCAGTACCAGGGCATAGAAATTACTCCTTCTTCTCCTTGCTGGCCAGCAGGAGGATGAAAAAGCAAGCGAATAACGCGAGACCTGCGAATTCCATCAGTCCACCTCCGCCCGCACGGGGCGTGTTATTCAGTTACATCACCCACCCCGGCCCGACCGGGATCGGGTTGGAGCACTCATGGACCCACGGCCGTAGGCTCCCGAGCCTCGATAGTTGCGGTAAAACGTGTCGTGCGACATGCCCCACGCACCATCGCCAAAGTTAAGGAGCTGTAACGGTGCGAGAACCCCGGCCCTTGCCTGCTTTCTCCACTCGCCGAGCACACGCCGGGCGGAGGGTACGTGCCCCCAGTCGTGACTCCCGACGGTCCATCTCTCCACGGTTCCCACCCGATACACCCGCTTTTCGTGCGGTGCGAGTATTACAGTCGCAGGTCCACGGTGCCCCTTCCACTCCTGGAGAAAGACGTGGATGAACTCATCCTTACTGTCGTTCACGCAGCGATCACAGAAGTTACCGCCGACCCAGAAGATCACCGGCTTTCTGGTCTCCAGCGACTTCGCGACGGCATCCTCCACCTCATCAGCCTCACTCGTGGTGCTGGCAGGGGTGGGTTTCGATGGTTGGGTCTCGGGTGTGTTGATGATTGACTTGGTCTGTGCGGCGGCAGCAGCTAGCGATAGGATAGCCCTCACATTGGCCTCATCGGGGTCACCGAAAAGCAGCAGACTCAGAATCACAGGATACATATGGTCTCCTTACTCGGGCGAAAGACAAAGATACACTCCTCGCTAGGACGGATTCGCTCGCTCCGCAGCCTTCACTCTAAGGTAGGCGGCACAGTGAGCTGCGTAGGCGTCTCCGTCCTCATCCCACGAAACGTCGGGACGTGCCGCTCTGGCCTTGAAGTAGGCAGTACCGGGGCCGTCGTAGCCGCCCTTTGCAGCCGCTACGTCCTTAGCGTTGATCGACTCCAGCAGCTTCAGTACAAGTGCAATGATCTCTACCCAGCCCATGTTTCCTCCAGGTTTGAGTTGCTCCAGCAAGGACAAAATCTGAAACCATTGCTGGACTGCTTCTGTTTCGGTTACTTCCATAGGTTCGCCTAGTCTAGGTCTCTAACTCTTATGAACGTCTACAATCGACTAACAGGCGGTGTGTGTTGACAGAACGGCAGGATCGTGCGTTCGCCTGACTGCGTCGAACCTTGTCGAGAATCTTGGCGATTGCTTCCACCGCTTTTACGTCCACGGTGATGTTGTACATTTCTGGGTCCATCCAAATGCGCACGGCGATTTCTATAGCTAATCTGCTTGGTTTTTTAGAGCGTGCTATAGTGCCTCAAGGTAAGTGTATGTTTACTTCCAGATATTCGACCAGTCCAAATCTCCGTCGGGAACCTCACCAATAGACTCACCACCGAAGAACCGCTTCAGTGTCGGGTAGCTGTTGTCCTGGTAGGTGATGACGCCGTTCTCCCGCTTCACCCAGTAGGTCGGTGTCCGCAGGATGGACGGGTTCATGATGTTGCCCGGTCTATGCTCCAAGTTCCAGTTGTGCCCGTTCTCATGGAGCAGCAAGTTTAGCACCATGGTCACGTCGGGAGCGTAGTTCGGATTCAGCTGGCAGAACACCACATCGCCACACGATTGGTTGTTGAACTCGGCCATCCCGATGATCGACCCACCCAGCACGCGACCGTAGACCGTGATGTTCGCTTTGTCGCCAACCGGTACCTCGGTCAACTTGACGCCTATTGCCGCCACCGCCTCTGCCGAGCGCCGCTTGATCTCCGGCCACCACTCCTTGTGCTTCGCACTCAGCTTGGACAGGTCGTAGCTGATCTTGCCCTCATGAACGCTCGCGGTGCCGTGGCAGCCAGCAGGCCACGATCCCGACCCGGTCGCCGCTGCTGCCTGCATCCTCTCGACGCATTTCTGGAGGTCTGGGTCATCATAGTGGAAGGTTGCCTGCGGGGGAGGCGGATGGTCCGGCAGGGGACAGCGATGGAGTGTGGCGAGTTGATAGGTCGCTGGCCCGGCGTCACCATCCGCGACTAGCCTGCGCGCGTGGTAGATAAACACCAATGGGATCAAGTTCGCGTCGCACTCCTGATAGCTCTTCACAGCCAGCCGAGCTAGCTCATCTGCGAGGGTGAGGGTCGGCAGGTCCGTCTCCTGTACGTTAGAGGATTCCGGGTACTTCATATTCCAAAAATGCCCGTGGTCCCAGAGGAATCGAATGAACTCTTGCTCGCTCATTTCTGGGCCTCCTCTATCGCCTTAGACAGTTCGGCGAACGCGGTCATGAAAGCCGCCTTCAGTGCGTCGTCCAGGGGAACCGTCTTCTTCGTGACCTTCGCCAGTCGCTCCGCCACCACCGTTTTTACAGTGGGAAGATCGCCGTCCGTTACGGTAGTATCTAGGGCAATCGCCAAGAGCTTGTAGACCTCGCCGGTCGTCGTGACCAGCTTCAGGAACTTGCCGCTCTCTCGGAAGATCAATCCCACGTCTCTGAACTCGTTCTGCTTCGCTTTCCCCGCCTTCAGGTCTGTTAACCAAGCATCCTTCATCCGCTTACCGAGCGTGTCAATCGGTGGGGGCGGTGGGTCAGGAGGTGGTAGCGACCCACCCGTGAATGTCACTAGGTACTCGGTCTGGACGAAGCCCTTCGCCGGTTGATGCTCGACTGCTGTCACAAGATACGTCGCCGACACGCCGCTCGTGACGACCAACGTCTTCGCCGCCTTGTCGTGATAAACTTGGTCCTCCGGCAGATAGCGACGATCCCAGACCCAAGCGACTTCGCCGGTAGCCTTAGATGCTAGAACCGCCTGCTTGCCAACTTTGGCACTTACGGTCTGCGGAGTCGATGGTGCCACTTGATCCGGCTGTTGTGGTTGCGGATTATATGAGTACGTCACCCATCCAGGATACTGCCCCAAGGTTCCCCCTGGAAGGAGCATTAGGACTGCTATCACCAACCGTCTCAAGGATCACCTCCTTTCCGTGCTTCACGGCGATTGCTTCCGCAGAAACACCAGTGCCTCGATCACTGAGCCAAACAGCTTCAGCCCTGTGCCTTCGACCACAAACTCCCCATTCTGGCGGATGTAATACGTCCCCAAATTGCTCACGGCATCACCCTTAACACGCTTGGACGGGTATATCGTCGTCTCTGGTGAAACGACGTAGTTACCGTGCTCGTCAGGCTTGGGCAGTGTCTTCGGCATACTTTCCTCCCTACGGTTGTTGTCCTTCTCCCCTACCGATGGCCTCCTCGATGGCCTTGGCGATCTCGTCGTTGGTGGCGATGACCCGCAGGACCACCACCAGTGCATCGTCGGCCTTCGTCTTCGTGTGGCGCGACAGTGCGTCCATGAGCGGGATGGATAGGAGGATATAGTCCCGGATGTCCTTCACGGTGATCGTTTCGTGTGGCATATTGCTCTCCTCAGAAAGTGTGTGCGGTTTCTATCCTACTCAGTTCAATCCAAACATCTGCCGAAGTTGCACGTTGAGCCATACGATGACTGGGGTCAGCAGCAGGATCAATCCCACAATGATGAGAACTATACCGACCCAGTATACGACATTTGCCAGCACAGGCTGCCTTACCGACCCTGACAGCCACGCCATCACGAGACCGGCAATGATGAGACCCACACTCAACCCAATGATAATGTGCATGACTCACTGCACCTCAGATAAGTAGACGGGCCGAGGAACAGTATTCGCCCCCAGTAGCGTCCACTGGCCTCGACCCGCCACGCTTCTATCGCTGCCCGATTCCCGGCGCGAATCGTTCTATGACGATTATAATCAAAAATAGGAGTGGAGTCCAAACGGCGATTGTCAATTCGCCCCACCACGGCACCGCGCGTCCGTCCTCGTCCTCCAGTCGCTCACAGCATGACTGGTAGTCCATCCAGCAGGTCAGTCGGTTGTATCGCTTACCTAGTTTCATGTCGCACCAAACAGGAGCCTAATCATGGTCCGCCACACTACATCTCGTCTCGCCTTCACCCTGATCGAACTGCTGGTCGTCATCGCCATCATCGCGGTGCTCGTTGGTCTACTCTCATCCGCCGTGATGAAGGCCCTAGAGGTCGGTATACGAGTACGGGTCACAACTGAGATACGCCAGATGGATGCCGCCTGTGTCGCTTTCAAAACTCGCTTTGGTGATTTCCCACCTTCCTGGATCAGACTCCGCCGAGATGGTAACTACAATCTCAACGTGGATATGATAGGCAACCCAGTGGACATACGCGACTTCATGAGTTATCGCATACTAAACCAGTTCTGGCCACGCCTAAAGTTCCCGGTGAACTGGAACGGTGATCAGAATGCCCCTGCTGGGAGCGTATGGGAACTGGAAGGTGACCAATGCCTCGTCTACTTCCTCGGAGGTATCCCATACCAGCAGGGGTCCGTAATTGGGTGTCTAGGATTCTCGACTGATCCAACCAATCCAGCTCGTGCAGGTACCGAACGTATTCCGTCCTTCTATGAGTTCCACAGTGCTAGGCTTCGCACTCTCGTCGGAACACCGAGCGGATCGTTCCTGAACTACCTCGACCCCTACGAGGAAAGGCCGTATGTCTACTTCTCTAGTTGGAACCGTACCCCAGGATACTCCGACGCAACGAGACAGGGGGCGACTTTCCGAACTGACTGCCAACGCTTGGGTGTGTGGCCTTATGCACTGACCCAGTCGGTTGGTATGAACAGCGGTCGCATATGGCACCGCCCGATTACCTTCCAAATTATCTCCGCAGGTAAAGATGGTCGATTTGGGCCAGGGACCAACCTCAGTTCAGCCAACCCTGCCTACTGGACCTACCAAGGTGCTAGTATATACGCCGAACGCTTCCCTGATTCGGCAGACGACCTGTCCAACTTTCACGATCTGCTCATGGGGATTCCGACGAACTGACATAATCTGAACATCCGATGCAGCAGGCCACACCATCTAGTTTCTTGTATGTTGTGCAATGAGCGTATATTTCACATGCCAAGAGTTTTATTGAGACGCTACCCCTGCATCCCATACACTGTCGTTGCTCCCCCGTTGCACCTCCGAGGTGGGTGCAGAGCGGCCTGATTTTTGTCGGTAGAGGTTTATTGTGTCCAGGTGGGTGGTCGCAAAGATAACATTCTAGACACAGATCATCCATCACACCGTTCGGACCATGAACTAGCTTAGGAGATGAACAGACATGGTGCCCGTCCGTGGTCTCCTCTCCGCGCCATCGGCACTGCGGTAGTTCTATCATGTCACACTGGGGTCAGAGTAACGGATGCCGGCCACCCTCCGCAGTCGCCAGTGTTGGATTCCAGTGTTAGGATGTTCTGACCTAAGCACGACCATGCATTTTTTGGTTTAATATATTTTGCAAACCCAGTCGTAGGACCGCCACACTCAATATATAGTGCCATATTAACTGCCTCCTCCACGAGAATGTATTCCCAGAATACACCAATGCTAGTACAACAGTTTAATGGTCCTTGCCCAGTCCACACGCACGTCGAGTTTTGATTCATCTGGACCGTTGCATTCAATTCAGTGCAGTCGGTACATGTTCCATTTGTGATGGTAGACAGTGTGATATTGTAGCTAGCTGGGGTTGACACACAAGTGCTGCACGGTGCACCGCAGCAGCATCCCGATTCAGAGGAGGATGTCGCTCCAGAATATGGATCTACTCCAAACGGTAGTCGGGAGAACAGCGACATCTCAGTTCAGGCTCTCCACGGTGCAGTTCGTACATCGGATGTTGTTGTCCGCACTCGCCGTACCCCACGTCGCGGTCACGTCGACGGTCTGCTGGGCGTTCAGGGCCACGTTGACCGCCGCCGTGTCGGTCATGGCCCAAGACAGAAGTGCGGCCAGTGCCGCCGCCTGGAACTCGAATGCACTCTGGCCGATGACCGTGTCCACCGAGCCGACGGTCCTCACCGTGATGACGGCGTCGATCTTCCATATGAGGTCCACCAGAGATGCCGCCGGGGTCTGTGCCCCGGTGTCGAGGATTACATTAGTGCCTATCTTTATCCTGATGCGCAGCGTGCCCGGTACCAGTGCGGTGGACATGATGCCGTATGCCTGGATGCGGAGGGTCCGACCTATGAACAGTGTGTTGGCGGGGAATGTCAGGCTGCCGATGCCCGAGCCGATCAGCGTCGTCTCGGTCGTGGTGTTCGTGACCTGTCCGGTCGCGGCGGCGATGAATATGACCGGCGTACCCTTGCGATTCCCAGCTGCGGTGACGAATACGCTCTTGGTGCCCGCCGAGAAGCTCACCAGTGCGTCGGCGTTGGACGAGGAGAACACCTGCCGCCTTGCCAGTGTGTTCGCCCCCGCCAATTCACCGAGACCGACTTCCCATTCGCTCCCACCAACGATGCAGTAGTGGAAATAGCTATTGTCGGCCATCGCCGCCGAGAAGGTTTGGAATCCGGTTGGTGCGGAGGTAGCTAGGGCAATATTGCCGGTGCCTGTTGTTGTCGTAGTAACCAACACCCTGTCGTCGTTGACGAAAGCCATAAATTTTATCCTCAAGCGTCGATCTCGGCACCCACCGACTTAAGCAGGCCGCGCGTAAACGTAAGTAGTCGCCTCTTCAGTACTCCAGCCGTACAACTGGACAACACATAGAAGGCTTCAGTAGCACCCTCAGTATTTACTGTCGCGTGCCCGGTCGCGGTCGCCGCCACGTCGAAGTCGGTACTGTCGAAGTCTACCTGCCAGGTGAAGGTTGTCCTACTAGTCGTGCCCTCGCGGATGGTGAGCACGCGCTGAATCTTTACATCACCGTCATCGTCATTGTCGTCGATTTCCCAGTTTGTAGCTGGATCGAACGTGAATTGAAAGATGTGCTCAAAGTTTGTGCCGCTAGTCTCTCTGACGTTCAGGAGTCGCCTGAGTAGTGGAGAACGCACTGGGTCTGTCGCCGTGATGCTCCAACAGCGATCTGGGCCGAAGATAAAGTAGTGACTGTGATTTACGAACTCGGTAAATGACTGGTTCGTTATGGATAGATCGAAGTCAGCGACGGTGTACACGTCCCGAGTATTCGCGAAGCCAGTTTTGCTGCATGGATAGATTGCGTCCTCGTGCAGTCGACCCATATTCTGAGCTTCACGCAGCCATATTGCGGCCCCGGTGTCCGAGAGTGTGCCGTCTGCGTTCTTGACTTGCAGTCGTGCCTGATACCGACCATTGGCGTCGGGAAATACACTACCCAAGTTTTTAGCGAACTCGAATACCCCCACATTCGATCCCGATCCTACCCTCGTCACTTCGTATACCGGAAGGCTGTTGTGCGATCCGGCCAGCCGACCGAGGTAGTATCCAGCGACCAGTCCGGCACCCTCCACGTCGTCCGCCAGGCACGGCTCGCGGTCGCGCGGTAGCAGCCCGTCCGTCCTGAGCTGTTGGGTGAATGCGACATACAGGGTCGGGCTGAGCACCGACGATCCTGCTGTCTGTGCTACTCCTGCTGGTCCCGCCACTGTTGTCGCGGTCACTCGGATGAGTTGCAGCAGCGGCGGGTACAGCGGCAAGTCTTCGTGCAGCACTGGTATGTTGAAAGGGGAGTTAGGCACCCGAGTTACCCTTCATCTTTGAGCATACGTGGGTCATGGTACTCCGTTCTAGAAATTATATATCCATCCTCTCCGGTGGGGTTTATACTCCTCACAAGATGAAAGGTCACTTCCTGTACCCACATCTGACCTTCATCCAACCATATTTTCGCAACGATCTTGGTTTCCACGCTAATCCTCACTTTCTATATGTCTCGTGGTCATATATCTCCGGAAACGGTGGACAGGGGCCTCGGACTATCTTGGTCTTCCAGCCCTGCCACGGCTGGTTGGAGTAGTCCTGCGTCCAGGCCACCCCGTCCACCCGCGAGCCGGTGCTGAACGGTAGTGCCCCGCTGTAGGTCTGCTCCATGTAGGCCCCGGTTTGCGGGAACGTGTCGCTGGTCGCACTTATCCACCTGATTCTGCGGAGATGCTGCCTCGCCCGCTCCAGAGCTATCCTCTGGGCCATGGCAACGTCAGCGTCTACGTCGTTACTTGAGTCATCGTAGCGCACCGTGAAGTCAGACCAGATATAGTGCTTGCCCACACCGTTGGACTCCGCAAACGTGATGTCCACAGAGTAGTGGTTCTTCATGTTCCACTGCTCGGCCATGATGTCGTTGCGGTACGCCACTGTCTCCTCAGTTCCGTACGTGCTGTTTCGACGCCGGAACAGTACGGTGATCGTCTTCGGTACCCTCGCGGCTCCGGCGTCGATCCACTCCAGGTCGTCCTCGATGTTGCCTCTGAGGGAGTACAGTGCCTGCTTGACCGCGAGTGCAGCGTCGGTCGCCCCGATCTTGACTATTGTGAATGGGGTCGCACTCGTCAGGTCGCAGGCGACTGTCATCCCCAAGTGGTCGAGTATGTCGCACAGTGCAGTCCACGCCGAAGTCCCGTGGAACCAGAACCCCTCCGGTGTCCCGGCTGGGGCAAATGGCAGCCCGGGGAATGTGCCGAGGCGGGCACTCATCTTGTTCCATATGTTTCCGATCATAGTCGACCACGTCCACGTCGTCCTGCTGTCTGGGTACCCAGCTTCCGCCGTGTAGTCCTTCATGCTCTCTAAGTAGAACGTCTGCGGGTATCCCGGCACCCGGATATTGTAGGATTGCTCCAGCGGGAACTTCATCCACTCGCTGCACAGGATGCCGCGCGCGTCGGTGATCTCGACTAGGTATATCGCATTCAGGTCCGCCGCCAGTCCTCTCGTGACACACTGAGCTTGCACTATTGAGAGGTTATTTAGTGGTGATACATTGGTAGAGACTCTGGTGTCGCCTATGTTGAGCTGGAGTGTAGTCGAGTACTTGCTGAGTCGGTTGTAGTCGTATCGGCTGAGCAGTATCCACCCACGAGACGGGTACCGACCGACCGGGCAGTAGAGCGAGTTGACCCGGTCCAGCATGGGAATATGGTCGCGCCTGAAACGTACCCGGTCCTCTCTGACCGACCTAGGGTCGCAGAGTGGGACGAGGGTCGGTGTCAGTCCCAGTCCCTCCACATATGGTTGTCCAAACGTATTCATCCGGACTTCCGGAAAACGGCGTCATGGAACCACGCCCAATATGCCACCAATCGTTACAGAATCGCCCGTGCCGCGTCCAAACGCGAAAAGTGAATTCCGGTACGCCCTCTCCGTTCGGACATCACAGGACGCCCAGAGATTCGGCCCGGACGGCAACATCGGTGATGCCGTAGTCGCGTCCGTGCATTCGGTATGCGTGGGCCTCGGCTTCCCAGGTAGGTTGGCATTGGATGGTTCCTTCTCCTATGGTTTTATCGAGCGTATATCTACTGCGTGGAATGTCGCACTAGTCCCCGGAATTGCAATCTCCGATTGAGATATGCGCTCGTGGCTGTCCTCTCCGTGTACGGTGGGTAAGTCATTGCGGTGCAACTCCAGCAACCTCTGCCTCTGGGCCTCGATTAGCTGCTGCTTGAACCCCTTCAAGCTCAGTCCCGGAATCTTACTCTTGAGGCCCTCGTACAGGTCGCTTATTAGCACCTTGTGCGAGTCCCACGCCGGTCCCGCAGGATCAAACCGATCACCACCCATCATAGATGGTAGAGCGGAGCCGACCTCGCGGATACCAGATACGAGAGATCGGAGTTGCGGAGCTGATTCGGACGCGGGTACTGACTCAGACGACTTCGCATCGGACAGTATACCCTTGAGAGCGTGTATAAGTGGTTGTCGCTGCATATCCGCGACAGCGGTGGTACCACTGAGTGCGGTGTGCAGAGTACGCAGTTGGTGTTTGTCCATGTTGTCAAGATGCTCGGATAGGTCATTTTTCTCCTCTGGGTCGAGCGGTCCCCCCTTGTTCAGTGCTCTCATGACGTAGTTGTATACCCCGGTTGCGTCGGCCACCCTGGCTCTCGCCTTGTCCACTCCAGCTTGGTGCGCGGCGGTGTGCGGCTTTGGTGCCGCTCGGGGGGCGGGCGGTGGTGCGGGTGCGTTGGTTGACGCACTGCCCTTGGCCGGTGCCCATATTATCCCACCGTGCGGACCTCGCCCGATCTGTGTCCAGTTCGGTCCCGGTGGTACGGGGCCGTGCCAGTATCCCGTTGCTGGGTCGATTGCGAGTGGTGCCGATGTTATTTGCGAGTTGGTTGGTTCTTTCGGTGTTGGTACTTCTGGGTCCGACTCGTAGCTCGCGTCCAGCCTGCGGTGGACCGCCTCAGCCACATCCTCGTACAGGTCGTCGAGCGACTCCTGATTGCACTGTCCCTTCGTCACTCTGTACCTCATCCTGGATACGGTTCGCATCTCCGCGTCGGTCGCCCCGGCCCCCAGGAGGCTGGCGTCCGTCTCGTCCATGTTCCCCTTGCAGTCGCGAACGTCACGCACTGCAGAGTTCGCCGACTCCCGACATCTGTCTCGGTGGGTCTGTCGCTCCGTCCACAGCTCGTGGTCCGCAAGTTGCCTCTCGTACTCGGCCCACATCGGGTCGATTATATTGCCGTTCTTGTCTATGGCGAGACCGGGTGCCTCCTTCGGGTGGTGGATGCCTCCTCCCGACTGGAGGTGCTGTATCGCCCGGACTAGTTTGGACCGCTGCTCATCTGGTACAGACTCCAGCATCTCCGCCTCTACCTCCGCGTTGCAGGATGCACTCGCTAGCTTGTGCTTGCTCATGAACCTGTTGCCGGCGTCGCGAGGGTATTCATCTTCGCTAAGCAGTAGAGCGGTATCCACTGGTTGCACGTCAAGAATGTACTCCGCCGCTGCGAATCCTGCTTCTACGTCGTCCCCAGCTTCTTGGAGGCAGCTGAGTAGAACATCGCCCGCCCACATTGCTCGTTCCATGTCTAGTCTGCCACTCATGCCGCCCTCCGCATAACGCGGCGAGCGATGTCGATGGCGCGGGCACGCACGTCGATATCGGCGAGCGAGAGTGCTGTGTTTCCGGTCCCCTGCTGCTCGCTGGAGATCGCACCCTCGTTCGCCTTGCGTCTGGCCCAGTAGTCCTTCATGCCCTGGGAGCGGTTGTAGCTAGCAGGGCCGCCCTGCCCGGTCTTGTCGTCGCCCAGTTTGTCTCCGGCTTGGCTCTTGAGGAGTGACTTGCAGCTGACTTCGAACGGTACGTCACCAAAGTTCCACAGTACCAGTGGCTTAATCACTTGCTCGACGAACATCTGGAGCATGGCGTTTGCGACTCGCTGCTGCTGGTCGAGGAATGCCTCGCGCGGGACGCTGCGCCCACTGTATCCACTGCCGGTACCTCCCGCTTTGATCAACTCTGGGGGGACACCGACGCCAAGCATGATCTGGTCCTCCAAGTATCGTGCGGCTTCTATGAGCGGGCGCACGTCCATGACGTGGTCCGGCCACTCGATGGCCCACTTGGGACCACCACCCTGAGCCTGGGGATACATCGCGGATGACAGGGTAAATCCGGCCCCGGCCTTCGCCCACTCGACCATCTGACGTGCTACGTCGCGGGCTGATCGTCGTGGGTTTCCGGCACCGTCCGCCTGCGTGGCCGGTATACCAATCTTAGCTGTCTGCATGTCCTCCAGTGGGTGCTTGACTATCGGCCCTTTGTATCCGGCCCGGTAGATGGCCGCGTCGATTACTTGCTCGACGGCGTCCCGCCATCCCAACCGCCTCCACGGTCGCCACGCCCCAATGAGCTGAGAGCGCCCGTAGAACTGGTTGAACCTCGGGCGATGCGGGTACCACGCTGCTTTGGCGGGGATCGCTCCACTCGCGAACCAGAGGTCCACTGGTTGCTTCTCCCTGATGTTCTTTACTCTGACTCCGACTGGTTGGTACTTCTCCGTGAGGATAAATGCGTCGTTCGGGTGGAAGTCTTTGAGGTGCGACCACACCATCATTCCGTTCGATTCTCTGTATATGTACTCACCCGCCGCCCAACCGTATGGGTACCCGCCCTCCTGAAGGAGTGGTACCCCGCGCTGCCAGAACATCTCTACATGAGCTAGTACGAACTGCGATACCCGCGAGTTAGGGCTGATCGGCTTCCCATTTTGGTTTATTGGGTTCGCGTGGTCCGGCCCTCCCCAGAACTCCGCTCCGCTAATCCCCGACTTGTAGTACTCCATCGCGATGGAAACTATCGGGTGCATCTGCATGAACTCAATATCGCGGCGCAACGTGATCTGCGGCATGTCCCCGCCGGATAGCCAGAGTGCCTCTAGTGGCATCACGGGGCGGTACCCCACCGTGGCTTCGTCTTGGAGAGCCTCGGCGATGGCAGACTCGTTTACGGTGCCATTGGTGCCTGGTTGTGATTGCATAGTTAGTTCCGATCTACTGCCCTTGGCTGTACGGACTAGCGTTGTCGTCCGCTCGGCTGTATGGTGCCTGCATTTCGTCCGGCGGCCTGATGTTTCCATGAATGTGTGCCGACGGGTCAGCCAGCGGGATGGACTGCGTGTCCGGCATCGATCCGGGTTGCGGCTGCACCGCCGTCGTGTACCATAGCGACCAAGCCGCACGCCACAGTATTAGGCCGCTGTAGTTCCCGCCGGGGGCAATGCTGTTGTACGCCCACTGCGGGTTCCTGTCGTAGGGGATTGCTGGTACCCTTCCGATGGTCTTTATTCCCGGTATCGGGACTTGGTACCCGACGCGCATTGCTCTCCCCCACAGCCGGAACCAGTATCGTGCGTGTCCCATACGCTGGATTATGTCTTGGTACTGGTCACGACACCTTATATTTACACCAAATCCGGTTATGAGATCAAGCCTTGGGTCATCGATGGGTATAGTCGCCAGAGTATCAACGAGTGATGGGTTGACCTGCGGCAGTCGGTTGTGGACGACTATACCACTGTCAAGCACGATCCCTATGGTGCAGTCGTAGTACAGGTACGATGCCGCCGAGTCCCTCGTCCACGGTACACCTATGCCCCGCTCAACCTCCTCGTCGTTGTCGCCGTCTCCGCGACCGACCTGAAATGGTCCGTTCCTCGGCAGACCGAATACCTCGTTGGTGTCTCGAAACGGCATTATGGTCCCCCAAAGTCTACAATAACATCAAGTGTGGGGTCTAGGAAGTTGGGTAAATACGTGGTGGCTCCGGTTACGTCTCTCATGGACAGTGCCCAGACATTCTCCCCCTGCTGAGTTCTCTCTGGTACCTTCTTCCACAGTCCACTGGCGATTAATATGTGACTGAAAGTGGTTATTATTCTCCACGTCGCAGAGAATGATGTCGTTTTTGAGTCCAGGTACAACCCTTCGTCGAACGAGAAGTCGATGAGTAGTGCCTTGGTGGCTCTGACTATCAATCTATTCTGCAGACGGAGTGTCTCGGACCAGAACGCTGCCGTCCCGAGCCTAGGGTCTATCGCCGCCGCTATGCCGACTCTTATTACTCCGCTCACGCCGGGATTCTGCTCGTTCTCGTCTGCGGCCAGCGGCACTACGTTACCGAATTCCGCCTCTGCCATACGCAGTCGGAGAAGTGCCAAGAATGCTAACCACGCAGTTCGTCTCGGTCTGTCGGCTCTGATTGTGTATGTCGCTCGGAGAGTGCACAGCCAGTTACATAAGCCCATTCCCGATCTCGCTGGTCTCACACTGTATGTACCGCGTGCGACGAAGCAGTCCGGTGGCATGTCCATGTATGGCTTTTCTTCAACTAGCACGTCGAACTCCATCGTCCGCTTGTCGCGTGATATGTTGAAGTCCCGACGCACGGTGCGAAAGCGCGTATCGTCTATGCCATTGAATATTCGGGCGTTCAGCTCGTTCCTGAAGTCGTCCACCGTGTTAGTAAGGGTGCGATTTGTCTGCCTTCCTGTCCTTGTCAGTGGTATCTCCATGGTCCCCTTTACCGACATGAAGCTGAACCCGTCCTCGTTGTACGTCACTACTGTCTCAGCGTTGAATTGCAGCAGATCGGACTCCGACTGTGAGAGTCTCTCCTTCGGCAGCCTCACCTTGACCTGCCACTTTATCTTCGCCGACTTGCCAGTACCGAGCGGTTGGAAGTCGAGTACTTCAGGCACCGGTCCCCACACAGCATCCTTGTGGCTTGTTGATGGGCCTATTATTAGGTCGAACCCCCGTCCTCTATAGACGAGTTCTCCGGCCTGTGCCTCCAACAGCTCGCGCATGCCTCTCGTCGTCGTATTGATCGACGAGTGTCCTGTTGGTAGTGTTACATACCCGTCTGCCGTCAGGGTATACTCCATGTACTTCACTGTACGGTTCGCGTTGTCCTTGACGTGGATGCCACTTATTGATGTTGCGAACAGTGGCGAGAATATGCAGCCGTTGTACGATAGCGTACCAACGTCCGGCAGGGTTGATGGTCCAGTTGTGAAGTTGATTACGTCTACGGCCATACTATCTCCTCGGTACCCAGCCTGGATCCCAATCGTGCCCGAGTCCAGCTTCCATGAACTTGGGATCGAACAGTTGGTTTGTCGGGTCCACTACTTCTTGCCGTTGTGCGTCGCGCTGCAGATTAAGAAGCTGTGACATGACCTCGGCAATTACGGCCAGTGGTGCAACGAGTGGTGTTATCATGACTTCCCCTGCTGCAACAGCTGCCTCCACTACCTCAAGTAATCGCACAATTATCGGAACTATCTTAGTGAGTAGTCTGATCTTTATATCTTCAAATCTCTGCTGCATGTCGCTCTGGGCCATTATGAACTTTGCCATCTCTGGCCCAATCTGCTGTGAGCGCCGGAAGTCGCCCATTACCTGACGAACTTCCGCTATCGCCTGTGCTTGGGCAATCGCCGGGCTGTACTCGCCGTACCTGTCCGCCGTCTTGTTTAGCTCCTGCATCACACCGGCGAGTGCTTTTAGCGATTCACCGGCTACAACAGCTGCTGTACCAAGTATCGGTATCTTCTCACCGACTTTGCTGACTGTATCGCCGAACTTGGCTATCGGTACGGCGGGGTCCGCGTTCGCCGAGGCGATGCCAGACACGACGTTTCCCGCTCCGCTGACCGCCCCCTTGATCCCATCAATTATTGCCTGTCTCGCTTCCAGTGCGGCAGCAACTATGAGACCTATTGGTACTGCGGCTGCAGCCGCTCCCGCCGCTCCGCCGCCTGTTGCCGGAACTACAGAGGGGGGACTCGGTACGACGGTGGCCGCAGGCAGATGCTTTGCCTCTGGACCGGCCTCTGAAGGGATAGCTGTTGGACCTGCCGCACGAGAGAACGTAGGCACGGTCCGGATTGGTGGTTTTGGTGTCTCCACCTGGGCCTTGCGGAGTCCGACCGCCAGGTCGAGTAGTACACCGACGCCTCTACCGAATACCCCCCCGAGCGTTCCCCGGAAACTATCGACTACCTTCAGTACCTTGTCGAATCCCGTGTCTCCACCACCGTACTGCTCTTTGTAGGCTTGGTCTACCTGCCCCTTCTGCTTCTCCTTGTCCCTTCGCTTCTTGGCTTCGGCCTGCGGGTCGAAGGCCGGTTCTATCTTGATCGCATCTGGGGGTCGGAGTTTTTCGTACTCCTCATCGACCGCCCAACGCTTCTTGTCTCTCTCTAATCTCTTCTTGGCCTCCTCCACGGGGTCGAATGGCGGCGTTGTTGCCGGTCTGAGCTTAGCGTATTCGGCGTCTACCGCCGCCATCTGATCCTCTCGCTCCACCCTCTTCATTGCCACGGCGACCGGGTCGAATGGTATATCTAGGTCCGGTAGTGGCACCGGCTTGAGCTTGGCGTACTCGACATCTACCTGTGCCCGTTGGTCCTCGCGTTCTATTCTTCTCTCAGCGACCTTTACTGGGTCGAAGTCGGTGGTGGACGTATATGGAGATGTTGGCACTGCGGGTGCGGAGGGTGTTGCTGGTGCAGTGTGGTGATATGACTGCGGACGGGTCGGGACGGATGGTGCGGGTGCAGTGGGAGCGGGCGGAGGACTTGCGGTCCCTGGAGTACTTCCCTGCATTATTATTCTGAGAATAGCTTCATCATCCACAACTCGGTCCTTGAACTAGGCGGTGGTGAAGGCCGTCGATATGTTGTTGGCCGAACTCACGACAGCCGAATACGGGAGCAGCACGAACTCCATCGGGGCCTCGCGCATCTTGGAGGTCATGAGCAGCTCAAAGCTCGACTGCGGGGCCGGCACAGCACTGAGTGCCGTCAGTGTGTCCGGCATGGTCGGTGGGTTCGCGAGGATGGAGTTCAATACTAAAGATTGGGCGAATTTACTCATCCGGTCGCCTACGTTCGCGAGTGTCGGTGTGAACGTTGTCGCTGCGTTGCCAGACGCTCCGAATGCCTGGATGGCGTTTAGGATGCCGCCTTTGTTGAACTCAAGTCCTTTGAACCGCAAGCGCCAATTCAACCCGCGATATATCGCCTCTACGAGCGTCATACCGTAAGCGTCGGAGGCGTTAATCTCCTGACCTTGATATGTACCTATGAGTACAAAGCCGTCGTCGTTCTGAGTACCGAGGTCCGCACCATTCCAGGTGCCTATGTATGGACCGGAGATCGGTACTACCAGTCCTGCTGCCATGATTTCCTCACTTCCTGACTTCTTGGGAGGCTGTCTGTTTGCTACCGTCGTACATTGCTGTCATCCTGCTGTAGTCCTCTGACGCCAGGCACTTGGGGCACGTCACCGCTCGCGTGTCGTCCGTGTGCATCGTGATAGTCGTGATGCCGTTCCTAGTATGTGGCTTGGGGTTTCTCTCTGGATTGCAAGCTAATCGACATCGCGTTGGTTTGTGGACCAGTTGCCTAGTCCGGCGTCCCTCTTCGTCCTGCCCCTCCTCCAGGTACAGCATGTGATTCTGGACGAACGGTCCTCTCTCGTATGGTACTACTAGGTGGATGCATACCCTCCCGGTGCCGTCGAGTGGCTCGCCGGGCAAGACCTTCACGTTGAGTTTTCGCTTGGTGCTCATGGACGCTCAGTCTTCTGAATGTCGTCGAATATCTTGGCCTTCTTGCACTCTGGGCACGTCACCGCCCGCGTGTCCGTACTGCGCAGGTAGTTCGGCTGGAATCTCTGGGTGCGGAAGTCGGTGACGTGGGGCATACATGCGAGTACATACTTACCTCCCTCATCCAACCCATTGGGTTTATACATGAGGTGTATGATGTAGTTACCTCCGAGGGTAGTTATCATGTGAATACCCCTACCGAGGCTGTCTGCGGTTGGACTCTTCTGGCTCCCTCGAACCGCAGTTCTGATACTATCCCTACGTCCTCGGAGTCTGGTTCGGAGGCGAACCACTCACCACCCACCAACTTCGGTATTTGTACTCCACTAACGCAGCGTGCTGGTTCTACGAACCCGTAGACGGTTCCCGTAGCCCAAGCTGCTATGTTGTCGTTGGCACTATTCGGCGTCTGCCCGGTCAGGACCGTGATCCTCCAGTTCATGTGCAGGAAGTTACGTAGCTGCTCCAATTTGGCGTTGAACCCCTGCCGTACCCCTAGTGGCACCCGCTCGATGTTCCTAGCTATCTGTTGGTCTCCTACTCGGTCGAGTGGAACTGTGACTCGTGCGGTCAGTGTCACACTGAAGCCGAATAACTCGTCCAAGTTTCGGTCGTTAGCTCTGCCTGGGCGAGACCTCCCGTCGTGTACTGCGACGAAGTAGTTCCCACAGCGAGGGGGAGGCTGCCCGCTGTCCATTATCTCGCAAGACGCCTGGTCGTAGTTGAATCCGGCCTTGCGGATACCGTCGCGTACGCTATAAAGTAGGGCATCAATCAACTGAGCAACTCCAAATGTTCAGACTCAACGATTGTTGTGCCATTATCCATCTGCAGCAAGTGCCCTCGTATCTCATCGGATGATACAACGTTGAGTTTTAAGACAGTACCAATCTTTCCATCTACCCAACTGCCAGGTAGATGGCACAGCACACTGCTTCCGACTTCTATCATTGTTTGCTCACTATCTTGTCGAGTTTTCTTGCTGCCGCGTTGATCGGTACCCCAAGCTCGTTGCATACTCCCACCAGCATGAAGTACGCCGACACCGGGTCACACCTATTTGTCACATTCATCGGGCACCCAGCGAACCCCTTGAGGGAAGACGGAATGAGTGACTCCAGGAACTTGGCACGCCTATGGTCGCTGCCGAGGCGCTCGAATAGGATCATTATCTCACGCCTTGAATCCAGACCATCAAATGACTCTAGTTCGGTCTTCACATCGTCACTCCGGCATCAAGCCGGTCCCAACCGCGCTTGACCGATGCCTTGTCCGCCACCTCCACCGAATATCCTGCGTCTAGCAGTAGCCTGCGGAACTGCTCCATGTCGAGCTGACCGCTGTACTCGGGATTGTTGAGTCGCTCCCACGCCTGTACCTTCAGCATGGTCTCTTGCAGCACCGCCTCGTCGAACTCGGTCAGTTCTCCTCCGCTGAAAACAGCACTGGTGATGCTTCCCCCAAAGTATCTCGCGAGTCTGGCCTTGGGGGCAACTTTGGTCGAAAAAAAACGATCAGCTCGCTATACTGCTCGCTCAGGCGAGCGATAAAGTCTAGGGCTTCGGCAGTCGTCACCTCCTGGCCGTTGCTGATCTCCCTCACGTACTCTACGGCGGCGATATGGTACGCTGGCATATCCGCGTTGGAGATCGAACCCTCACCGTCCTCGCCGCGAAAGCTGGCGTCCGTATTGATCCACTTTTGGTAGGTTACGACCACGTCCACGTCGAACGGGGCACCATCCTCGCCGAAGGCGAACTTCTTGATGCCTTTCCGTCCGACCCTGATTACGCCACTACTCTCGCTCACGTTGATACACCTCCCTTGATAGGACAGTTTCATGCTGCGATCCCTTTGATGAGGTATATTGCTATGTCTATTAGTCCCGCACGCCCTTGCTCGGCAATGTCCAACCACCACGACGAGGGCCACCTCCTCGGACCTGGCCACAGACGACGCTGAGGCAGTCGACCAAGTACCCCCCTGTGGTGTGCTGCTGCCCCTCTGCGGTTAGTACCTACGACCACCATCCCCGGCCTGACTCGGAACACCTGTGCCTGACTGTTAACTCCGGGCGATAGGCTGTTGAGTAGTAGCCCGGTGTCCCGCAGGATGTCTACCTTGGCGTTGCCGTACTGGGCAATCAGCGTCGTGGCACCCTCGCGTTTGAGGATTGCCCAAGCTCGACGGGCAGCACCACCCTTGTTTCCCTTGAACATTGCCAGTCCTTGGCGGTACACGTCCCACCATCGGTCGCGCTGCTTGTTGGTTAGTGCGTAGGACGGGGCGTACCCGGCCCGCGTCTTCGGTCTCGGTATCCACGGCAGCGTCTTCGTCCTGCTGAATACGGGTGACTGCTTTGGATCTCCAGACTCCTTACGGTGCCTCCGGGAGTAGGCTATCGTCTCCGGCTTGAGCGGTGCCCATCGGTCCCCAGCCTCGTCGGTCCCGCCACGGGACTTGGTGATGAATGCGTTTCTGATGTGCCCGAGTGCCGTCATTCCGCAGCGGACCATCATCGCGTTGGCAATGGCTCCCCCCGATTGTGCCTCTTGGGGGATGAGTGCCAGTGCCCGCTCGACTTGGGCCTGCGTGGCTCTGACATAGATGACTGTCTCGGTCATCTCTTACCCTTCGGCGACCTTCCGGTCTTGAGAGACTGGCCGGTCTTGGACTGCGCGATGCGTGCTGCCTTGCCGCTGCTTGCACCTTTACGTTTCAGTGCTTGGTACACCTTATGCACTTTCGAGTTTACTGGCATCTAGATACTCCCAACCTTTTTCCTTATCACTCTTATCCCACCGCCGCACTGCTGAGATGATGTTTTTATCGGTCGCCCAATCTTGGATTGGGAACGAGTGGTCTCAATGCTCTCCCTGCCTCGACGTAGGGTTGCCTTGCGTCGTTTGGCCATGCCTCATCTCGCGTGCTGAAGCTTGTAGGTTATGGTCGCGGCTACTAGCGGCACCGTGCCCGCTATGGAGCTGCTGCCGCCGGTCAGTGCCGAGAACCCGGTGAATCTGCACCGCCCCCCTAGCGGCACGGCGTTGCTGCCATTGGCCTGCGTCGTCGGTGCCGACCCGGACTTGCGCAGCGGCCCGAAGGCGTTGTTCATCGCACCGATCCCGCCGCCGCACAGTACGAAGGTGGCACTCCCGTCTGTTATCTTGGTGTTGCACCATGCCACGTCGACCCACACCCCGTCTCCGAGGTCGGTCTGCAGGAATACGAAGGTGTTATTCCCAGTGATGTGTCCGTTGACCGATAATTCCACCACTGCGACTATCGTTTGCCCTTCCGTCACTGGAATGAGGGCCGGCGTCTTCAACCCGTCACCTAGCATGGCCTCCGGCGGGGTGATTGGGACCGCTGTACAGTAAGGGATACCCTCGGTCGGTGCGGTCGGGACTATGTTGGCTGATGCCATTGTGTGCCTTGCATTGTAGTTAGTGCCCCATCAATCGCCAGCCATGGACTTCTGTAGTCTGCTCTACGGAAGGCCGTCCGAGAACCGGGCATTTATGCTCACCTGATCCGCCCCCGTACCGACAACTTGGATGTTCATCGCGTTACCGGGTGTTGCCTGTACACCGGGAAGTCCCTGCGGTGATTTCGGGAGTGGGATTTCTTGGATCGTGCCAACGCTCCCTATGCCCGTACCGACCGCACCAGGTCCGTTGAGGAACACGGCGAATAACACTGTCCCACCGACGGCACCGTCGTAGATGGTGAGCTTGGCGTTGAGGCCGCTGGTTGGTCCTGCCATACTCACTGAGAGTGAGCACAGGTTCCACGTCGCCAACCCGGCTGGTGCGGTTGCTGTGCAAATGCCTGTGCTCGACTGAGCATTGACGTATGCGTTGCTAGCCATTGCGGCCTCTCCCTATTGAGGGTTAGTGTCCGAGTATTACTGCTGAATTCCAGTCTATGAACTGTGAGTATGCTGTCGGTGTCTGTTCACTGATGTTCGGTTGGACGCGTGCTCGCATGCCGTCGTATGCCGGGTTCACAATTACGTTGGACACAGTCGGCCAGTCAGCTCCGCGCGTGCCTACGTCCTCAAGGCTTAGCTGTCCCGACTGGACCATCCTCATCTCCTCGATGGCCTCGTCGTAGTCCGCCTTGATGGACTTAGGGCAGCCCTGTGCTCGGCGAGTACAGAGCCACTTGGCTCCTGTGAGGGTAGCCCAGTGATTCACGGTCCCGCACAGCACGAGCTGACTGTCGTCGTAGCGACTGTTGCAGAACAGCTTAACCTTGCTAGTTCCACGCTGGGTAGCCCGCACTAGTCTCAGTCCGGTCGCCGCATTTACCCCACTATCGCGGGCCTGTGCTCCGCTGTTGATTGCCGTCCCCAGTGCGGCCACTGATATGGAGGTTGCGGCTGCCGATGCTGCGGCGGTCAGTTTCGCGATTACTGGTACGTCCATCCCGGCCTGCAGAAACGCCAGTTCAGATCCCCTGAGCAGTGCGACTGGGAGGGCCAGCACGCTGATGCTTGTTGCCCCCACTGCTGCCGCTGCTGACGTCTCGATAATCTGTCCTGTCGCGAGGTTTGAGTCGTCCTCCCGGAGGTCCACTCCCTCAACGGATAGCAGATCCCACAGATCTTGGGCAGTGCAGAACAGAGTTGACAGTGTTATTGGCATGCTACTTTTTGCTGTCCTTCAACTCGTCAAGTGCCTTCCGTATCTCTGCCATGTTCTTCTCGTCCTGTCCTGCGTGAGCACTTACCGCGTTGGAGAGCGGATCGAAGCACTCCTTAACGATGGTACGAATCTTGTTATCTAGCTGTCCGTTTAGCATATCCGTGATCTTGTCCTCTGTGGCGGTCGCCTTCTGAGCCGCTGCACTTGCCGCCACAGCGGCGATCTTCGCGTTGTCGGTAGCCACTTTTGTTCCGGCTCTGGTGATCTCCGTGTTGCTGTCGATCTTGAACTCTACTCCGTACTTTAGCTTGACCCACAGAGTTAAGAACCCGACTACCATAGTTGTGATGGTTACTAGCCCCGACATCACTGTGGCTACGACTGCCGCGTCACTCAAAATCTTTCTCCTTGTCGAACTCTGTTAGGATTGGTGTATTCTCCTCTAGAAGCCAGCCACCGTCGCGAAGCAGATCGCCTTCGGCACATAGAGCAGGGGTATCATGTTCATGAGTGCGATCAGTTCGATGCAGCTTGGTTGAGTCACCCACTCCTTCCAGAATGTGTAACCACGCTTGAGCATCATCGGTTGGCCCGCGTTCTCTGAGATGTACTCAGCACCGTGATACATCTCGGCCCAGTCCGGTGACGGGTCCGGAGCGATAATCGCGGTGTTGTCTGGGCAGACCTTTACTGTCGTAGTTCCAGACGAGCTGGACCACGTCGGGTCGATGTCACCACCCGTCACCAATACATCATTGGCAATGTGCCAGTTCCACGTGGGTGCCCCCGACAAGATGGCCGTGAACTCGGGCTGCGGCATGCCGTCCATTGCCATCTCTGGCACGCGCTCATAGGAAGCGAAGGGTGTATTGGATATACCAGCCGCAGTACGCACCTCAGTGTTGAGTAGCACATTATACCACATCAACGAATTTATCCAAATATGTCGCGGTTGGTATCCACTTAGTTGTGTGGACGCTGACTCAATCTGAAATAGGTTTTTGAGTAGTGGTGCTCCGGTATTCTGCCAACCGATGAGGACAATGTTGCCAGTACCGAGTAGATTGAGTTGGTTCTTATTGCCTGCGGGTATTTGGAATGGTATCTGCACTCCGAGGTTGGGGGCAGTCGGTGCACCGATAACGGGCAACAGGTTGTCGCCGGCGAGCTGGAAGTACAGATTGTCCTGAAACATTCCTGTCGTCATCAGCTCGATGGTGTTGTTGTACTTCTCGGCGAGGTGGACAGTCTGCCGTGCGATGTACGACTGCCCACCAGTGTCGATCTGGCTGTTGGGTCCGATGATCGGTGACAGGTTGCCAAGGAACTCGCCCAGCAACCTCACTTTCTCGTGGAACCTCGCACACGACACACGCACGTCGCCGACGGGGTTGACGGCGACCGATGCAGGTCCGGTGCCGGGGGCACGACCCTTGCCGACCACGCGGGTCACGTCGTCCAACCGAAACGTGGCGAATCGAGTGTCTCCGTACCTCGTATTGGGTCCGTCCAGCGATACTGTGTCCGGGTTGTATCGGTTCGGCTGGAAGCCTACCCATCTGCCTAATCTTCCTTGGAACTTCCTGATCCGAGAAACTGCCTTAAGTATAACCTGCGGCGTAAGTAAGCTGTGGAGACTGACCGTCATCTGCGTATCTCCTCTATCATTGTGTGTGTTCTGATCTTATCGACCATATCCAAGAACTCCATCTTAGTTAGGTCGCTCTTCATCATGTTGACTTGCCACGTCACTGGTTCAATATTGTTGATGTCGTGCTTCTTCTCAGGAAATCTACTCACAGGGTCCATGTGGTCGAAGGATAGATTGACACCGACTATCAACTGCTCCCCGGTATATGGGCATCTCCACCCACACATGTCCAACTTATCGACCAGTTCTTTCCACCTCTTTATCGACCCGAGGTGTCTTTGTGCAGCAAGTCTTAACCAACACGTCTTGCAATATCCTCCACGCTCCTCACCTCTTCTAAGAGACACCGTACTCAGTTCAGCATTCTTCCGGCACATCCTGCATCGACCTTCAACATCCCATGTATCTCTTTGCTCCTTCATCTTTCCTAAGCATGTGTCACAGAATCTCATCCCACCCTTTGCTGGTTCTGTGCAAGTTGAGCATGTTCCTGCTGCAACCTTCTTTGCATATCGCCTCTTGTATACCTCTTTCTGTCTTGCATTGCACTCAGAGCACTTATATTTATCTGTGCTGTTAAGTTCACCACATCCAGGACACCTGCCATCTTGTGTCAACTTGGCTCTGCGCCGGTTGGTCTCTTCGTTGACCGCTTTCCGGCAATCGTCGCACCGAATTTTGATTGATTCCTTTCCACACCTAATGCATAGTCCTGCTTGTCTCTTTTTGTCCCGACTTCTCTTGTTTCTATCGGCGGACAAAGACAGATTTCTGGTACGATTAGAAACAGGCATCTCGACCTCCAGTAAAGGTTGGGTTGCTCAGGGCGGGTGTGGGTGCTATCAACACTCTACCCGCCCGCTTCTACTTAAGTGGCGACCGTCACCGTGTTCGCTCCGGCACTGACGTTCTCCACGATCCACTTGGTAGCACCTGGGTTGCTGAATATGATGAACATACCACCGATCTTCTCACCGCTTGTCGAGAATGCCACACTGTCCGCACTGGCGTCGTTGAAGGTGATCATGTTGTCACCCTCGTTAGACGACACTTGGAGATTGAAGTCTGCTTGTGTGCGGAAGCCGAACAGATACCCATTTGCCAGTGCTGGTAGTGTGAATATCACTGTCCCGGTCGCACCGACGTTGTCGAACAGTGTATAGTTGTCGTTGGCGACGACGGTGTAGTCTGCGGTCTTCGTCTGGAAGCGCTTCCACGGGAACCAGTGGTTGCCGGGGATGTGGAAGATGTCGTCGAAGATAAAATTGTTCATCTGCTGGCGGGCCATCAGGTCCAGTCCGAGGATCTTCGCACCCTGCACAGGTCCGCCTACGAGGACCGCGTAGAAGCGGTCCACGTTGTTCCCACTGAAGTCCTGCATCCGCAGGGCCTCGATCAGGATGCCCGCTGCTACCTCACTCCCGTCCGTCGCAGTCGGCGAGTAGTTCTTGTACTTGCCGGTCGAGATGACCTGCCCAAGCAGCAGTCCTGGGCGAAGCTCGTAGGTCGGCGAGTTGCCGCTGTCTACAGTCGCACCGTCGATCAGTGCGTTGGCAAATACACCTTGGTACTGCGAACCCCAGCGAAACTCGTTCTCATATGTCTCTCTGCTAGTCGTTAGCCCTGGTACGATCCCGTATGAGTCACTCATTAACATGGTCTACATCTCCCAAACGTGTATCTCGCGGACTAAACGGTGCATAGTAAGAGTCGAACTTACCAAGGCGTTACGGACAACGTGCGGCCTCGCTCCGGCTGCACCAAGTATAGTTAACCCGCCTTTCGCTCCGGTGGGCAACCCATCATTCGTGCGTAGGTGTCGGCGGTCTTGTCTATATCCTCTTGAGACATCTCGCCGTCGGTCGGTTGTGTTTGTATGGACAAAGCGGACGACTCGACGGTCAGGAGTCGTGGGATGTCTTGCAGTCCCTTCTCCAGCACTGCGAGCGTGTGCTCCATCTGGTCCACCACCGCACCGCCCTCGCCCATCGAGAGGGCCATGGACGGTAGTGCCAGCATCATGTCGAGGTCGGCCTTGACGCGCGGTGACAGCTTGCCGAGCATTGCGACCCGATTATTTCGCTTGGTGTTCTCCTCCTTGAGCTTCGAGTCCCGGAGGCTGTTGGCGGTCTTGGTACTGAGGTCCACCTCACCCCGGAGCCTGACGTTCTCGTTGTACATTGACAGTGCAATGTTCTTCATCGTTAGGTCAGGAATCTTGTTAATGTCTTCAAGGCTCATGTACATGGGTTGTTGCTCCTGCTGGATGATCGGGTTTGCCTGGCCTTGCCCGGCTGGTGAGGTTGTGTTGGCCCCGGCGGCCTGTGCGTTGGCATCGCCGGACGCCAGGCCCTTGGCGGCTAATTCCTTGATCTTCGCCATGGTGGCCTCGTACAGTGCACGCTTGAACTCGGACTCCCCGACACAGTCGGGCATCATCACCCCTAGGGCGTTGAGGAGGTCGCAGAGCAGCTCCTCCATCTTCACGTCGCCAGCCTGGTCGGCGAGCTGGTTGGCGTCGGGAAGCAGAGACGAGTCATCATCGTTTTCGTCATCGCTCAAATCGTCATTCTGCTGGGACTCGTCGGCTGCCCCAGGCTTGGGCTTTGCCTTCTTCTTTGGCTTCGGTTTCGACTCCTCGCCGTCGTCGTCCAGTGCCACCATGTCGTCATCGGCCAGCTTGATTCCGCCGCTGAACAGCGAGAACGCTATCGGGTACTGCGGACACAACTTATTGTCCCGCTTGCGCTGGACCAGTCGTCCAGCCTTAGATAGGGAGAAGCCGTCCGTGGCTCCCCCGGCAACCGCAAGGGAGGATTGGTCGGAGAGGTCAACCTTCGTCTCGCTCGCGAGTGAAAGTGCTGCGGCAATACTACCGAATGGTGCCTGCTTGGTGACGCGTGGGCGGGTAGTCAGTGCGAGGTGACTGATGACGTTGTCCCACTTCCGCCCGTCGCCGTCGGTGAAGCTGTTGATCCACGGACTCGTCCACCGGATCGAGTGACCGATCTTCTTCTTGGCGTCCGGGTCCTGCACGTCCACGACGCCGAACAGGACGTCGTTCTTGAGTCTGTACTCCTTCACCTCGCCGGCGTTGTTCAGCAGGTTGTCCTTCGGCGTCATCGGGTGCGAGTTGAAGTCGTGCTCGAACGGCACCGGGACGGTCAGGCCGAGGCCGATCATCTCGTTGCCCTTGTCGTGCCAGTATTTCGTCAGCTCCGGTGTGACTACCAGCTTGCGAGGCAGCCCGGTCTTCGCATCCGGGTACCAGTAGGTCGCGGGTGAGATAATTTCTTTTTCTACCAACATGCGGGTGTCCCCGTGGTCCCATGCACGAGCGTATAGCTACGCACAATCGTAGAGCCGGGATATGGTGGACGCAATAGCAAAACAGACGAGATATGATAGTTGGGATTTATTTCAATCGGAGGGATGCATGCCTTGTATCTACGCGATCAGAAACAAGGTGAATACCAAGCTGTATATCGGCAGCACCGTATCAAAGGTTAAGGTACGCTTTGGTGCTCATAGGGCAGCTCTCCGTGCTGGTCGTCATCATAGTACCCACCTTCAGAGAGAATGGGGCATATACGGTGAGGACTCATTCGAGCTGGTCGTCGTAGAAGAGTGCAATCCTGAGCACTGTGAGGTATTGGAGGATTATTGGATCGAATACTACGACAGTGCCAACATTAAGAGTGGATACAACATGCAACCGAAGTCCTGGAGAAGATATGAGATGACTGAGGAAGAAGCAGCTGAGTGTAAGAATGCAGTTTACGTACTAGACATGGAGGGGTTGAGACGTGCCATCCAAGCGCGGGGGGAAACGTAAAGGGGCGGGCAGGCCCCGTAGCAATCCTCCGACAATAGGGCAGAATGTTCGTATAACATCGCACCACGCTAAGCTGCTGCGGATGTGGGGAAAAGGAGATGTCTCGGCGGGATTGCGCTGGTTGATCGACGCGGTGGCACCGATGATACATCGCCCCGACCCTACTCAGCCTCAACCTCCGCCATCTCCCTCGCCGTGACCTCGTCGACCTCCCGCCTCGCTCGCAGTGCGTCAGTACGCAGCTTCTTGTCTTGAATTTTTCTGAGTTCCTCTAGAGGAGTTGGAGGGAGTTCCGGCAGGTCCATCAACTCCTTGTAGGACAACTGCGGCCACCCCGCATACGGCAGTGTCCTCCAATCTACCCTCTCCTGAGTCAGTGCCTCTATCACTTGTGCGTGCGTGGCGAGTTTCGCTCGGGCACCCGGCAGGTCATCATTCTTTGGTGGTCCTTGAGCGAAAAGTATCTCCTTGTTGTCCACCACGGTCCCCTTTATCGGCCTGCCGTGCTGGTCGGATACCTTGGCGGTGTTGTCGAGGAAGAAAGTGATGGACTTCGGTTGTGGTTGACCCCACATGAATCCTTGTACCCCGAAAACGAAGCCTCCTGGTGACTGGAACTCACCTGACATCTGCTGATCGGTCATTACGCACTGCCTTTCCACTTAGGTAGGTTTAGTTTCTTGTTGCCGTGTATGGCATACCCCTGGTTATCCTTACTTCCGACCAGTACATATCCGTAACGGTCTACGAAGTCGGTCAGGTCGCGCTCCATTGCCACGTTGTCGGCGCAGTAGTTGACTACCTTCTGGATCAATCCCGCCTGATACCACTTCGGGGCGTCGAAGATCGGACACGGTGCCGACGCCCCGATGGTGGCGGAAGCGACTACGTCCAGTCTGACCCCGCCGTGGGTCTTAGGGTCAAATTGGTCTGGGTTTAGACCCTTCGCTTGCCATATCCGGCGTAGCATGTCGTCGGTCTTATAGTACAGGGCCATGCGGATTGCCTGGGCGTCGGATGCCGGTTGGCTATTACCGAGTGTCATCCAGTTTCGTTTGCTTATTCCCCACACCACCGCGAAGTCGAAGTTCCAGATGTTGAACCCGCTCACACGGTCTGCTTCCAGTAGGCGCTCCCGCAGTGCCGGCAGGTCGTCCGGCCCGTATATGCGCATCCGTTGGGTCTGGTACTCCCACACACAAGCGACCGCCACGCCGAGCTTGTCAGTGGCGTCCCACCCGTCGGGGGTCTCCTCAATGCACTTCTGTATCTCAACATCAACCACTATATGGTCCAAGACTATCTCCTTACGGGGCGACCATCGGGACCGAGTATGACCTGCTGTGCCGCCATCTGCCTCGCCATGTGCGTACTGACGATTGTGGCTTTGATAGTCTCCAGCATTCCCACAAGGGAGTCCATCGGGATGTCCGGGTGTACGAACCAGTCGAACGAGCGGTGCTGCTTGTCCCACGCGATTACCAGCGCAGACTCGGGGCACTCCTCGGCGGCACGGAATGCGAGTTCGGCTTGAACGCGCACGATGACACCGACCAGTGTCAGGATCGGCATCTCACCCAACATCCCCCACTGGAACATCTCTTTGTCGCCGTCGCGTCGGAACATGACGACGAGGCGCGGGGTGTCCTGTTTTAGGTCGGTATAGATACTCATATCTCCTCCTGCCCAAGAATATAAGGTCTCCCACCCCTTCGATACACGTCTGCGGTTACGATTTCTCATCCAGAGAAATATGACCATGCTCGTCGGGG
>ERZ1292644.83-Hain-H14-01um-R2-83-length-60880-cov-7_pt2 | contig 56326 bp, 105 predicted proteins | sample MGYA00564402_ERZ1292644 | MGnify/ENA primary metagenome ERZ1292644 (study PRJEB36523, sample SAMEA6512644) | groundwater metagenome | collected 2019-01-09 | study: AquaDiva: Metagenomics assemblies of 32 groundwater samples
TTGCTCCAGGGGGAGGAATTCAACGGGGGTTTGTTCCCGTCTCAACGAGTGGCACAAATGGAACTATTTCTTATTGGTTAGGGGGTGCTGGAACAGTCAATATCACGGTTGATTATTGGCAAGGCGTGTAATGGCAGTTCTCGGGAGTAATTTAACAAATGGCGCTGATACAGACGGAGGAAGTGGGTCATCCACTGCCTCAGTTGCCCCTGCTTCAAATAACCTCATTTTATTAACCGTTAATAGTCGAACGGGTATCACTGCTGATCCAAATCAACCAACAGCGACAGGTAATGGTTTAACGTGGGTAGTCGTTAATAGCGTCGTTTATGATACTACAAGCGCCTCTCGAAGAAGAATAACTGTCTTTAGAGCAATGGGGGCTGCTCCCTCAGCAGGAGCTATCGCCATAGACTTCGGAGGCCAAGCGCAAACAACCGTGCAATGGTCAGTCGATCAATTCTCAGGCGTGGACACTTCAGGCGCTAACGGAGCAGGGGCAGTTGTACAATCTGTGACTAATCTTGATGAGTCAGTATTGAACACGACCTTCACCGTAACTCTTGCAGCGTTTGCGAGTACCGCTAATGCCACCTTTGGAGGGTTTGCCACTAGTGGGGCAGATGATATTACCGTTGGCTCTGGATTTACTGCATTAAGTATCAGAGAGACGGTTGTTGACCTTAATACCGCTACAGAATGGAAAGCGACTAATGACACTTCAGTGGATATTACTACCGCTGTTGCCTCAGTTTTTGGTGGTGTAGCTTTGGAAATACGAGCAGAGATAATTCAATTCGATGCCGCTACAAACTCAGGGTATAAATCAGCAGCCGCAGAACCAGACGGTATTTATTCATGGTCACACACCGTTAGCACAGGAAGTAACAGATACCTTGTTGTTGGAGTCTCTATGCTTTCTGTCGCAGGAAGTAGCGTTACAGGGATAACTTATAACAGTGTAGCGATGACCTTTATCGGGGCTGTTGCTTCAGTGAGTGGTGCTATTCGATCAGAATTGTGGGGGTTAGTTGCTCCTGCGACTGGAGCAAATACTGTCGAAGTGACTCTTTCTGCTGCTTTAGATAGTGCGGCTGGGGCGGTGTCTTTTACGGGAGTGAATCAATCGTTACCGTTTGAGGCATATAATAGCGCAACTGCAACTAACGTAGGAGCTGCGGATGCAACTGTTAACGTAACGACAGTAGCGGATAATGATTGGGTGGTTGATTGTGTGGCGACGAGTGATACTGCGATTACTGTTGGTGCAGGACAAACGCAGAGGAATAATGTAACTGGCGCTTTGGGGAGTGGAGCGATGTCTACTGAAGGGCCAAAGACTCCCGCTGGAGCGGTGACGATGAGTTGGACAGATGTTGGGGCGGCTGCGACGTGGAGTATTGGTGCTGTTGGTTTACGGGATGTGAATGCGAGCGGAGCAGGAGGACAAATCGGTACTCGAGCTCTTCTGGGTGTGGGAATTTGACAAATAGAGTAATTAACTATATGATTATCTTACTCGATTATCGAGCAAAGACGAAGCCGCCTTAGGGGCGGTTTTTTTGTGTGTAAAAAAATGCCAGACTTTCTTTCACCAGGAACATATTCATATTCAATAGCAGGGACAAATACGTTAATTCAAGTCTCTGCAAAACCCTCAATACTTTACCATGTCAGTGTCTCTCATAATGGAGGCTCTGCGGGCTTTCTTCAACTGTATAACAATGGCTCAGCTACGGCTAGCGCTGGGACTCCTGATTTTGTCATCCCTGTTTCGAGTGGGACTTCTGGCGCTGGAACTCCAGCAGCTCGAGACATTCTTTATGGACCATCAGGACGTGAATTAACAGCAGGACTTTCATATTTATGGGCAGCAGGTCCAACAGGGACTGTCGCACACGGAGTAAACGCAATCGTCGATATTACACATAAGAGAAATATATAACCCCAGATCATTTTTGGTGGCTATTCTTTGAAATAGTACCTGGGGGATTGTAAAGGGGGTGAATACATATGCCAGAATTTTTTGAAACACAACCAGAAGAACAACCAGTCGAACCAGTTGAAGAAGTAAAAATAAAGGTCGGAGAAAAAGAATACGACCAAGAAACACTTCAAAAACTTGTTGGACTTGGTGAAATTGGCCTCGAAGCTGAAAGCAAATTTAAAACTCGAATTGATCGAGTGTGGCCGCAGTTCCAAACTGTTATCAATGAAAAGAAAGAGCTTGAACAAAAACTTGCTCAAATAGAACAAGAGAAACAGACGCAACACACTAAGGAGCTTGAAGAGCGAATGAAACAGATGGAGCCTAAAACTCAGGAGACTACCACAGAGCCACAATTCACAAAAGAACAAATTCGTGAAATTGCTCTGAAACAAGCCGAAGAGTTGGGAATTGGTCCTGAAGCAATGCGAAAGACTGTTTTAGAGGTTATGCAAGGACAGCAACTTATCAGTGATATTTCAACTGTTATTGATGACATGACCGCTGATGGACTTCCTTCCGCAACTGTCGAAGATATTATCAAACATATGCAAGAAACGGGAATCAGAAACCCACAAAGAGCATATAAAGATATGTTTGAACAACAATATATTGATAAACAGGCAGAAAAGCTCGCTTCAATTAAGAGAGCTCCAGGGCTTCCAACAGTTACTCAATCAACCGCAGGGGCGAAGGTTCCAGCACAACCAACCAATTTCAGAAAAATGAAGAATGAAGATTTGACGAAAATGATTAATGAGGCTCTCTCAGAAAGTTTTCAACAATAACATGATTCATTTGTCAATTCACTTATATAGTCTAGAGCAGAGATTATAACAACGAAAGTTGGAATTGAATACTGCTTAGAAAGGAGGAAATTTAAAAATGGCATTCTTACTTGCGGATGTTAGCAATGCGTTGCATAACATCTTATTACCATATGTGCGGGATAACTTCCCTTCACAAACAATCTTGCTTGACCAAATGAAGCGTAACTCTGGCGTTACTTTCATGAACAATACGTTTAACGCACCTCTTCGATCTACTCGACATGGTGGCGTAACAAACCTTGCGAATGATGGCGACAGCACACTTTCAGGGACAGCAGGAATTACACAGGCACAAGTTCCAGTCAAAATCATTACTGGTGCGTTCGATATCTCTAAACTAGCTATTGATGCGACCAAAAGCTCACAAAGTTCAGTCACACAAGCACTGACTTATCAAGCAAAAGCTTTGGCGACAGACTTTGCCCGTTCAGTAAACAGACAACTTTATGGAGATTCAACAGGTATCGTAGCGCAAGTCTTGACATCAGGAGGATCAGTTGGGGTTGGAACAATCTCAGTAAAACCTCGTGACTCAAGTCTTGATGATGGACGATCTATTGATAATTACGGGACAGTAAACGGTGATATCTCACCGGTTAAATACTTAGCTCCTGGAATGATTATCGGTGTGGGAACACCCGGTAATGTACTTGGTACTATCAGTTCTATTTCTAGCGGTTCAACAACAGGAACAATTGTTACTTCGGCAGCAGTTGTGACTAATGCTGAAGATTCTATCTACTTGGTTTCAGGTGGTGGAATTGGTGCTGGAACAATGGAAGTATTAGGTCTTCGATCAGCTCTTTCTTCTTCAACAGGTACTTCAACGTACGCTGGAGTTGCAAGAAATCAACTTGGATGGACACCACAATTCGGTTCAGAGGCAGAAGCGCTCACTCTTTCGAGAATGGAGCAATACTACCTCGCGTCTCGTGAGTATTCACAAGTTGGAGATCAATACGCAATCTTCGTCAACAAAACGCTTTATAGAAAATATGGTGACATATTAACCTCTATGAGACGAACTGTTGATACAGCCGAACTTTTGGGAGGCTGGAAAGGGTTAGAGTTTGCAGCAGGAGCAGGAAATGTAGGAGTATTCCTTGATTACGATGTGCCGGATGGAGAAGTCTTGATCCTTAATATGGATACATGGACAATCTGTCAGGTCGGTGATCTTGGATGGTTAGAAGATCCAAACGGCGGAAGTCTTTTGCGTCTTGCTAATAAGATTACGTATCAAGCTGAAATGGCTTGGTTCTTTCAACTTCTTTGTCTTGCGCCAGCAGCGAACGCGCGAACTGTTCAGAAGTCAGCATAACGGAGTTTTTTGGTTGCGGTTTTTATACGAAGAGAGGCAATGTTTGTAAATCAATAAATCAAGCAAAGACCTTAAAAAATCGCATTACGGATAAAGGGGTTATCTGGCATCTTACCAATACAACAGTGTGTCGGGAGATCTGGATTCAAGGTTCGACTCCTTGGTTGTCCACTATGGATCAATATAAAACAATATCAAACTCAGTCAGGCCTGAGGATAAAAAATATATTTTAGATGTTCCTGATGCTGGGTTTAGTCCTGAGCGGAATAAGTTTATTATTGAGCAATCAATAAAAGATTATGAAGCGATGCGGGCGAAGAAATATAAAGATCAGGTTGAACAATACGAAGAGCGGGCAGATGCTGTCGTAACGTATCTAAAATCACTTAATAAAGGTGCGGGAGAATCGAATATGGAACGGTATTTCGGAAGAAAGAATCTCGCCTATCTTCGAGGAGAAGAAATACGAGAGAAACTTATGGCTGGAATGACTGTCCGCGATCAAGATGGCAACATAATCAGAAAGGGGATGTAGTGCCACGCACAAACAAAGGGACACGAAGAAGACACTTTGATACACGAATGACGTTTGATGATATTGCCCGAGCAATGGGTTTGAATCCGCGTCAACGAATAATTATGAGGAGATTACTTATGAAAAAAGAAATTTTGAAGGAGGTGGACGATTTCGTACGAGAATAATTCTCGTACTGTAATATTATGGGAGATTTTGCAAATACATATCCATTCTTAGCTTTCGGAGGAAAGATTGATCCTATTTCTGAAATACGAAATGGAGGACTCTTAACTTCAGGGAGTGTTTTTTGGGTAAAAGATATCAATGATAGTGATTATCGAACCTTTGCGAGTCAAGTAGGTCCTGCGAATATCTTTACTGATATTCAATCAGCGATCAACAAAACTCGAAATGACAAAAATGATTACGTTTTTGTTTGTCCGAAAGACAGTGGAGCCGCTTGGACTAATACTACTAACGTAGGATCAGCGATTCTTATTAACAAAGCACGGGTTCATTTGATTAGTGTTGGTTATGGAAGAACTACTACTGGGTATTCAAACATCATTAGAGGTCATGGAACAGCAGCAGCGTATGATACCGCTGTTGTAAAAGTTCTTGCTCCTGGTGTAGAAATGGCCGGATTTAGAGTTCTCGGAACTGCCGGAACGACTGCAAATGGAACGATGAACAACATCCTTGCGCTTGGCACAGCTTCAACTGGTACAGCGCATGATTTCTGGTTCCATGATGGACAGATTGATACCAATCTCGCATCTGGTGGAGGCGCAGATGGTACACCGATTGTTGTTACTATGACAAATGCAACAGGTCCTAATGGAGCACGTTTTGATAACGTACTTATTGGGAACACGAGTGCAGGTCCAGCGCAAGCAGTTTCACTTAATCATATCGGAAAGCACCACAAATTCACGAACTCACAGTTCATGACGTTTGCTGGTAATGCTGCGGATATATTAATTGGTAACGGAACAGGTGCGACAAACTTCACTCTCTTTAGAGATTGTGAGTTTATCAATCTTGATTCTGCAACAGCATTGAACACAGCCTTCTTAGGCTCTGTTACGGTGAAGAATCCTGTCTTGGCATACAATTGTGGCGCTATTAACATAACAGCAGTGGGAACAGACCCAACTGTCTATGTAGCCCCAAGTCAATCAGGGACAGCAGGTGCAGGTATCCACAATCCGGGGATTTATCTCCGCGGAAGTGCTGCTATTACTGCCGCCTAAAATCTATAGGCTCATTCCCTTTTGAATAGAAAGGGTATATTATAGGCGGGTGGAGAACTTTTGTTCAAAGCCCGCTTATTATGGCAAAAACTATACACGGATTTTTCTTTAAAACACCCCTCGAGTCAACTTTCTTAGCATGGCAAATACAGGAAATCTTCAAGGATAGAATTTATGACCCCTTTCTCGTGGGTAAATCAAATCTCACGATTCTTGATGTAGGATCTTTTTATGGAAACGCATCTTACTACTTCAGCCCCTTCGCAAAGACTATTTACGCTTTTGAACCTACCGCAGAATCCTTCGAAGTGTTGAATTTTCAATTAGATTTTAATGAAATAACTAACGTAAAACCCTATCAAATGGCTGTTTCTAATACCGACGGAGAAGCTACCTTCTTTCATCAGGCGGGGAATAAGACTATGAACTCACTCACTCCTGCTAACCCAAGTCAAGATACTGAAAAAGTACAGACAATTCGATTAGATACTTTCTTTGAACAAGAAGGAATTGAGCATGTTGATCTAGTAAAACTGGACGTAGAAGGAATGGAATACGATATTATCTGTGGTGATGGATTTGCAAATGTCGCAGATAAGATTGATCTCGTAACGGGGGAGATTCACAGTTGGGCAAATCGTCATCCAAACCAACTGAAAGAAGCATTTAAGAATAATGGATTTAGTTTTGAAATTATTCCAGGGGAAGCACAACTTTTCGTGGCTAAAAAGATTAAATGAGTAAATATGTTTTACATATAGTTGTAAATGACTCGGAGCATACAAAAGAAAATGCTATTCAATTGATGGAGTTTCTTAATAAAGGATATCAAGTAATGACTCAATTTAATTTTGAAGAAGAGATTTATTATATATTAAACAGTGATACTTATGAAAAGGAGTTAAATTAATGAAAAAAATAAAAGTAGATTTAGATAAATGGGAAAACCTTGTCAGGCTTGCAAAAGCCGCTGGTGATTTATTTGATGCAAACAACGAGCCAGAAGGAGACAAAAGAGCGAGACTTGAAGTATCTAAAGAATATGAGCTTTTTTGTGGCTGGAGACACACAGAGCCTTATAAGTCAGGCAATTTTGAAGACGAACCACTTATAAAAGAGGCTCCAAGAAGTGTTTATTTGATAGCTTTGCAAGAAAGTTTGAAGCTACAAGCTCACTATGGAAGATCATTGAATGATTTAGATGGTGGGAAACGAATGATTTTTAAGTCAGTAAGTGAGTGGTTTAACAGATTGGATGATACAGGAGCGTTTAACAATCTATCTGATGTAAGGGAGAGAGATGAAATATAGAAAGAAACCAGTAATTATTGAAGCAGAGCAGTTTAAAACAAATAGTGAATCTGATGATGCTAATATGAACAGTCTTGTTAAGTGGATAAATCAAGGCAAGAACGCTGATGAAAGACACGCTTGGCATAATGGGACAGATTTGTTTATCCAAACTCTTGAGGGTACTCATACAGCAACAGTTGGTGATTTTATCATCAAGGGCGTGAAGAGTGAATTCTATCCTTGTAAGCCAGATATTTTTGAACTAACTTATGAAAAAGTGGAGGATGATAAAAGTTTCGAAGAGAGATCCATGATGGAGCAAATGCAAGCGATTGGACACTAAATATGACATGGGATACAGATGGTTGTAGTTATAGCATGAAAGAAGATAATATCTGTCCTAGATGTGGAGAGAAATCATGGACAGGTGGAGAAAATGGCTATTGTACGCTCTGTGCTTTTCATGGACACATAGAAGTAAAAGAAGAAGATTGCAAACACCTATGGCAAATTCTTCTTAGACCAGAACGAGTCAGCAACTCGGTAGGAGATTTTATAGCTATTTGCCAATTTTGTTTACAACATAAGTTTATATTAATATGAAAAAAAAGATAATGGCGTTCACGCCCAGTGATAGTAACAACATCAAGTATTTTGAAATGATGCGGAATTCACTTCGTAAATTTCATTCAGAAGAAGACCTGCCCCTTCTTTTGATTGATGAGAAGAAAATAGCTACCTATAAAGATCCTAATTTCTTTTATCGCGCGACCCCAATTATTGCTAAAGAACTGCTGGCTGAATACGAGACAGTAATAAAATTAGACGCAGATCAGATCATTACAGGGCCTATCCTTGATGCGTTAGAGGGAGATTATGATGTCGCAGTGGTAAATAATAGTAATCCTCGAGATTATAAAGCATATCCCTATCAACTTTTAAATATCCATCCATTATCTTATGTTAATTGTGGTTTTGTCGTGATGAAGAGTGAAGCATTTATTAATGAATGGTATGATAACTGCCTCTCTCCTCTTTTTGCAGGATTACAGATGAGAGAACAGGATTTATTAAATCTTCTTGTTCATGGAAATCATTATAAAGTGAAACGACTTGATGAAGGAGATAGTTTTTATGGTCTCGCAAGTAAGCAATATACGCCTTTTATGAAATTAATTGATGGTAAGATTATTCTCCCACCGAATGCAAATGGTGAGGATAACTGGCCTGATAAACAGAAACAGATACGAGTATATCACTGGGGTGGAGGCAATACTCCTGACAAAATGAATTATAGAATCATTTTTCCTAAAGAAATAGTTAAATATATTGATGGATTAGTAAAATGAGTGCATTAACATTGCCTAAGAACATTGATTCAATTACGCTAAAAAAGGATGGTGACTATTATTGCACTTCTGATGGTAGAGAAATAGAAATTCCTAAATATATAAAATTGGATTATGAAGTATGCACAGTTTGTTTAAAAAATAAGAATAGACTCGATGATAAAAGGGCTAAGTTAACTTGCTCTCAGCCTTGTGCAGGGAAATTGGCTTATTCAATTCGATATGAAAAACAACTAAGAGAACGGTATATTACATCCGAGAAATTAAATGATTTAACGAACATAATCATTCAGATGAACAAATATTTCAATCAGTATGAGTATAGTAATATACGAGTATTAGAATTTCATGGTGGTGGAGTTTTTTATGATAAAGTTATTGCTAATCAAGGGGCTCAAATTGTATCTATTGATTGTGATAAAAAGCTAATTCCTATGATGAATGGCTTAAACCTTCATCATGGAATTACTGCGATTGGAGGGCAGAAACTTAAAAGCCTGTTAAATGAAGAAAAATATAAGACTATTTTTATAGAGCCATTCGATGTAATCTATTTAGATTATTGTGGTTGGTGGAACGAAGAAAAATTTGAAGAAGTAAAACAACTTTTTCAAATTCAAGATTTAAAAAGCCAGAAGTATTCTTTATTTTTTATTACTTTAAATAGAAGTAGAGAGTTCTATAAAGGTGAAAGTAAAGTCTTTGCAAAAGATTTTAACCGATTATTTGTTAGTCAAATGCAGAAAATAATTCCAAATTATTCATTTATTAAAAATAATATTTATAAGAATGAATATATTCATGGAACAAATAAGATGGTAACATTTGGGTTCCTAAGAGGGGAATTATCTAATAACGGATTTGATTCTATTGTTAATAAGCATTTAGAAAGATCGTTAAATGTTTAGGCTATTGGAGTATGATATAATTTGATCTAGTATGAAATACTTTCTGATTATATCAACAATATTAATTTTTATAATTACAATTCCATTTGCTTATCAAAACGGAGGTGATTACAAAAAATATCATGAAGAAATTGAAAAAGGATTTAAGACGATAGATAAAGTTTGTGATAGTGGTTGTACTGAATACCCCAAAGATTGGGTGCAGGATGATAATCAATTAGAAGCTGAAAATTATTGCTTAAGAGCTTGTATGAATAAGCTTAATATGAAACAAGAACTGGAGAGAAGTTATGAAAAACAATTTGTCTATAGATCAGACATTCATAGTAAAGTTGGCTTTGTTTATTGTGTATTAGGATTAAATTGTATAAATATTAAATGAAAAATGGTTTTAACGGTTATTCAGGAATAGAAGCAGTGAGCAATAATCATATGAAATGTGTACATAAATTAGCTATGCCGAAACCTGCTTTAGATAAGATTGTTCAGATGGACACAAATAACGGTTTTATATATGGATTATCAGAGAGAGGTAATGTTTATTACTATAATGGACATATTAAAGGGTGGGAATTTGTGGAATCGAGTCCAGCTTTAAAAAATGAAGAATAATAAAATTACTATAGATTTAACTGCTATCGCAAAAGAGAAGATTTATAGGAAATTAATAAACGAACATTGGGATAAGATCGAAGCATTTAGTAGACAGATGGAATTAGAGATAGATAAAACTGCTGAGAAATATTCAAAAGATATAGCTGAAGAGCTTACTCTGTTAATAAAACAAGAATTAAAAAAATGAACGAAGAACAAAAAAAAGATCGTAGATTGAAGATGTTATTTTCTTCTAATGCTCCTCATACAAATTCAGGATATGGTATTTTTATTGGACAATTTTTAAAGAGATTGAAGGAAGATAATTGGAAAGTAGCTCTTTCAGCTTTTTCAGGACATGAAGGATCTCCTATATTACAGGAGAATGGTTATCCGATGTATGGAAGAATGGCTGAAACTTTTGGAAGTGATGCAATGTACTTTCACGGCAAGCACTTTGGGGCAAATGTAGTTTTTTCTTTTCAAGATGTGTGGACTCTTAATCCCCAGCACCTCCAACAAATAAACAACGAGGGAGGGAAGATTATTGCCTACGTCCCCATAGATCAGGAGCCATTACCACCAAATGTTTTAAATAATCTCAGATATTGTTATAAAATAATCACCTTTTCTGCGTGGGGGCAGAAGGTACTCCAAAAGAACGGCTTCACTTCAACACTCATCTTAGAAGGAACAGACACCAATATCTTTAAACCAATGGATAAAAAGGAATGTAGAGACTTTTTCGGAATTCCCCACGATGCGTTTGTTATTGGGATGGTGGGAGCGAATAAAGAAAACCCACCCCGTAAAGGTTGGCAACAAGCACTAGAAGCGTTTAAACTCTTTCATGATAAACATCCCAATTCTCTGTTTTGGTTTGAATGTAATCAAGAAGCGCCCGGTGGTTTCCCTATTCGTCAATACGCACAATATTTGGGGATTCAAGACGCTCTGCGAAGTATGGATACGTATATGAGTGTCTTTCATGCAGGATCGGATATAATGGCGAAATTATATAACTCGTTTGATATTCTAAGTCATGCTTCTCTAACTGAAGGATTCGGACTTTGTCAGGTTGAAAGTCAAGCCTGTGGAACTCCGGTAGTGGTTAATGATTACTCTGCAATGCCTGAGGTAGTAATCCCCGGAAAGACAGGGGAGGTATGTAAGGCAGGATTTAAACTCTTTACCAGTGGATTAGGATATTATGTCTTCCCTGATGTTGAATCTTTATATGATAAATACGAAACACTATTCTTAGCAAATCGAATTGAAATGGGGAAGAATGCTAGAAAGCATATCCTTGAGAAGTATGATATTGATAAGATTTATGAAAAGGATTGGAAGCCATTTCTTGAATCACTTCAGATTGAAATTCTTGGAGAAATAAAGTAAGATAGAATTACTCTAACTAGAGCAATTGCAGACACGCAGTACGCGTGTCTTTTTTTATGGCTAAGAATTTGAAGATTATTGATTTAAAACCAAGTAATAGTAAAGTCTTGGATAGTAAGACTTCAAATAAAGTCGTTATCGAAGAAAAAAGTAAAAATCAAGGGATACTTACTGATTTTGGGACAGAACAATTTTATACAGTTATTCTCGGGAAAGGAATGGCAACAGGAATGGTGGGAATGACTTATCCCGAAGCGATAACAATCAGTAGTTCATATAGCCCATGATGAATAGAGGAAGATATAAAAACGAAGAAAGGATGGTGATTGCTTACGTCTGACAATTATACGGTCAATGAAGGTACACAGACAATTATGGCAGCAGATGAAGTATCTGGAGCCAAATATCCTCGTGTAAAAGTTTCCTTAGGCGCTGATGGTGCAGCAGTAGATTGGACAGGAAATATCCCCTCAGGAACAATCACTCGAGTAGAGGGGGGGACTGTTGGGGCATTAGCAAGCGGAACGATCACCAATGGGACTGTTTCAACAATTGGCATCCATCATCCTGATGAATTTGGAACAGTTGTCAGTACAGGAACTAATACGCTTGGAACTATTCGGGCAGCTGTGACAGGAAGTGTTATCTATGTGACTGGTCTTGTTATTTCTGTTGGTTCTGCTACGAATGTTGAAATAGCCTCTGGAGGGACTTCGACCCCAATAGCAGGGACGTTTTTCTTTAATGCGAATGGAGGAGCTGTGTTAATGCCAATTGATCCACCTTTAAAAACTGCTTCTGGTTCTGCATTAGTCTATAAACAATCAGCAGCAATAAGCCCAATGACGATAACTTGTGTTGGGTATATTGATTAATTATGCCAATAGCATTTGTAAACGCATCACAGAGTACCGCAACAGGTACGAATATACTAACTTACTTTGGAACGCTTACGGGCGATAATTTAATCGCTGTGGTTGGGGCGAGTGTGGAGTCAGGGGATTTAATAACGGGAATTACTTATAACGGTGTTGCGATGTCTCTTGGTACTAAACAAACAAACAACTCAAATGAGACTGCGTATCTTTTTAATCTCGCTAATCCCGCAACAGGCTCTCAAAATATCGTTGTCTCAACAAGCGCAAATACTGACATCAGATCAGCTAGCGTCGGCTATTCAGGGGCGAGACAAACAGGACAACCAGACGCTACGACATCAGGAAGCGTCACAGCAGGAACATCTATTAGCGGCACGATCACGACGGGAGCTGATAATTCGTGGATTATTGGCTATGCAAATGATTCAGGGGTGGGAGCACCAGTCGCAGGCGCTGGAGTGACTTCACGAGCTGCAACAGGCTTTTCAAGGATCGGGGATAGCAACGCAGCGATAACTCCCGCAGGACTTGGAACGATGACGTTCACACAAGCATCTGCCGTTGATTTGAGTCTTGTCATGGAGTCAATTGCGCCATTTGTTGAAACTACTGGGGGATATTTAGGAGGGAAATATTACTAATGTTAATCAATACACTTAATAATTTAACTATCAATGCTCCAAAGACATTTTTAACAAATGCTGAAGCTTCAGGAACTAATGTCTTACGGTGGAGAAACCCCAATGGATTTAATGCCTCTTGGGGGATTCAAGTCGGTGAAACAGGCGAAGAACAGACAGAAATTGTTCTTCTGGGGACCGCAACACCTTCTGGTACAGCGGGAACGCTTACGGCGAATACTTTATATGAACATCCCGCTGATACTCCAATTTATGCCATAAAATACAATCAGATAGTCTTTGAGCGCTCAACTGCGGGAACTGCTGGTACAGCAACACCAATGACCAATGGAACGGTCACAATCCAAGCAGACCATACATTTACTCAATTCGATGACACATCAGGATCTACGTCTTATGCCTATAGAACGTATTATAGAAGTTCTGTCCTAGCAGTTAATTCTACAGAAAGTGATTGGATCACTCCTGCTGGGTTTTCTTTTTACTCTTTAGCAAAAATGAGAGACCGAATTAAACGAAAATTATGGGCGTCTAGTTACATTCAAGAGGATCAAACGATTGACGATTGGATCAACGAATGGAAGGATGAGATGAGTAACGCGGTAATTAAAGTCAATCAAGATTACGCTTTAGGGACGGTTGATGTAGCTTTTGGGACCGCAGGGCTTGGCACGATAACCACAGCAGACTTTAAACAAGTGAGACGATTTTGGGTTGTCGGTCCAACAGGGACTTTCGAAAGTACAAAGATGAGTGTTAATGGATATGTACCAAATCAGAGTTTTGCAACTACTGAACCTTATCATAATTGGCAAGGAGATACAGTCTTTGAAGTTAAGCCCTCAGATGGTGGCGGGACAGCTCGATTACAATTCTACCGCTTCGGAACGACGATGGTAAATGATACCGATGAATTACCGTTACCGATGCGGTCTTATACAAAATCCTTTATTGATTATGGGCTGGCGCAAGCGCTCTTCTTAGATGGAAAAGTGAGTGAGTATGATCGTAAACTCGGTGAAGCAAATACAGGTAAGTTAAGTTTTGTTACTGAGATTGTCCCTCATGACGCTTCGGGGCCAACGTATATTGATCTCGTTGAGGAGATTCCCGGTGATGATATTTATTTTTAATTATGCCAAGTGTTCCCATTCATAATATTTCAGGACTTAATCTTCGCACCTCTGCTTTCTTACAAGGAGATGGACAGATCTTACGCGCATTAAATGTCGAACGAGATTCAATCGGTGCGTGGAGAAAACGCGCTGGATATATTACTTATCTCGGAACCCCTGATAACAATCAACTAAACTCTCTTTTTTCGTGGACTCGTAATGATGGGACTTCTTTTTATACATATCGAGCCTCTGGTTCTATTCTTTACCATTCAGTACAAGGAACGGGGGCGTGGACTGTCTCAGGAAATGGGACAATAACAAATAATGGACACTTCGGACATACAGTACTTGATGGAGTGTTAATCGGGGGGGATGGAACGACTGCAAGTCGTCACTCAACAAGTGGGACGAATTTTAGTGATACCTCAGGCGCACCACTCGCTGAGCATTGGGAGGAATTCCAAGGGAGAGTGTGGGCAGCGCGAGGAACTGCGGTAACAGGGACAAATACGGATATGTTTTATTCTGCGACAGGGACGGCGACCAATTGGGTTACTGATTCAAGCTCTATTAGAATCCCCGGTCCAGGGAGAGTGAACAGTCTTTTTAAAGTGTCAGATTTGTTACATGCGACAAAAGACTCAGGGTTAGTCTTTCAAAATGATGGATTTCGATTGATTGATTTAGCGACTAATTTAGGTCCTTCAAGCCCATATTCTATTGGAAATGTTGAGGGATATCGGATTTGGCTTAATCGGGTGGGAGTTTTTGGACACGGAGGTGCGCGACCTGAGTTGTTGTCAAATTCCATACAAAGACAAATTTATAATGATTCGGGATCAGCAATCGCAGGGACAACATTCTCTAACGCTCCAGGGATTACGTATAAATATGATTGGTTTTGTTCTGTTGGAACAATTACCGAAGATTTAACGAACTATACAATCCCTGATGCTATTTTAAAGTACGATTTCCAGATGGATGAGTTTGTTAATTGGCGATTTGCGAACCGTCCTACGGCTTTTGGGACATACCAAGACGCCTCTGGAGATCAACAGTTACTCTTCGGAGACTCCGGGGGACAATGTTATCAATTCTCAGGCACAGCGACAACAGATAATGGCGCTTCTATTGAAGCCGTACTTATGGGTTTCATTCATGGAGGAACTTTCGATGATAAAAAATGGGTGCGAATAACTCCAATGACGAACCCAGGGTGTGAGGCAAAGATCCAAATAGCCTTGAGTGATACCTTTACTTACAATAAATTAAAATGGATTGATTTGGGAGATCTACACGATGGTGTTCGAGAATTTCGCTTCCCTGTCGGTTCACGAGGAAGATTTCTCTTTTGGAAGTTATATGAAAGTTCGCGTGATTCGCGTTTTCAATTTTACGGTTTTGACATAGATGTAGAAATTATTAAGCACTAATGGATAATTTTGATAAAAAACTCCGTTCAAAAACAGCCCTCTCTAATAGAGGTCCAGCTCCAGTAACAGGAATAGATTTTAACGTAGATTATAATGTGCGAGGAAACCTCGGATTCTTTTCTAAGTTGGGGATTGAAGATTTTGTTAAAACTACGCCTAATACCACTGGAACATTTAATTTTAGTACTTCAGCAGGTATGGGGTTTAATAGTAGTATTGGGTTTGACCCCCCTTTTACCTTTAAACAAATCTTTGGAAATATTTACGTCTCTTTATATCAGGGGACAGTTTTAACAACCGCAAATCAAATCTACCCCGCGAGGGGAACAAATGTCACTGCTGGACGCTATCAAGTGCAAGGAGCCTATGATTACAATGTTTTCGATGGTATTGGTAACTTCTGGGCTGGGGAGATTTATGATACAACAGGAACCTCAACACAGGTTATCACTTTTGCCCGAAGGTGGGAATTCCTCGATTATACCGTTGGGGAGAGTGCTTAGCTTATAGTATTGACATTGCTATTGGTTTATGTTACAATCTTGCAACTTATGAAAGTATATAAATTATTAAAAGATATCATTCTTTTTCCTGTCCATTTTAAGGAATTTCTTGACGAGATGCGCTATCAGCATGACTCTGAAAAGAGGAACAAGGAGTATTTTAAAAATGAAAAGAGTTAAACTATTATTTCTATCAGTAATTGCTATTCTTTTTGCTCTTGTTTTTAACAAAGAGTTTGAACAACAAGAGTTGGCAAAAGATATGGAAAGAGGGCAAGCATGAGTTGGGATGAGTTGTTGTTTCGTGTGATGATGAATACTCTATTAGTAATAGGAGGAGTAGTTCTTGTTGTTACTAGTATTAATCTGTTTCACTTATAGTTGACAATTAACGACAACTATGTTATAGTACTTGATTCCTGCCTCAAACTGCCCCAAAAATATATGGATATTATTTGGTTATTAATTAAAATTTATTTATTTTTAAACATTGGGATGTTGGTGTTCGTTGCATCAATTTACTTGTTGATATGGGCAAGCGCTTTAGGAGTGTGGTTTTTTCAAACGAGGTTCTTTAAGTTCGTTGTACGTTTTTTTATTATCGTTAGTGCGTTGCTATTGAATAGCTATATCATGCAGATAGTATTTCCAAACGGGGTTTATTGGGCTATTGGAATACCATTCTATGTGTCTCTCTATGTGTTTGACTACTTCTTTCTAAAACATTTATTGAGAAAGACTACTTTCTTGGGGTGAAGTTACCTTGCTTGTATCTATTGTCTCGAATTATCTTATTATTCCTCACTCCAAGAATCTTATAGAGAGCATTTGCTCCAGCATTTCCAGTATCTTTCACAATATCAACTCCTTTTCCGATTACACCCTGTTGTTGTCCCATTCCGAGTCCTTCTGGTGTGCTCAATCTTTTGTCCATATAATCACGAAGTGCGCTATATCGTGCATTTAATTCTCTTATCTCAGGAACCTTCTCTGCAAGTTCATTTCTGAGGATTCGCGCTGCATCTCCTGATAATTGTTTATACATCCCAGCCGATTCAGGATTCTTCATCATCTTTGGAGGATTCTTTTCAAGGTTTTTAGCAGCAGTCCACGCTTTTTCTGTGAGAATTATATTATCTCCACTTCCTAAATCAAATGAGCCTTGCTGATTGATATAGTTTTTAATAAAGTCGATTGACTTTTTATCATAACCTTGTTCCTTTAGTCCTTCGTCAAGTTTTTTTCCTAAAACATCACCCTTAAATACTCGATCAGAGTCTTTATAAGCATTACCTATTTCTGTACCATATTTTTCCATCGCTTTTGACGTTGCTTGAATCTTCCCTGTCTCTGATGGATGAAGTAGAATTCCTTCATCTAATAATACTTGATTTTGTGGTAGTGTATTTTTGCTTACCGCCTGTCTAGCAATATATTCTTTTGATCCTGCTCCACTTCCTAAATCTACCCCTTGTCTAATAAGATTTTGTGATTTGCTTGGCGACTGTTGTAGTATCTTTAACTCTTCTAACGCTCCAGTTTCACCACCTGCTACTGCTTTTGCTCCTCGTAAGCCTTTAGTTGCCAGAAGAGGAGAAAGTGCCAGAAGCGTATCAACAGGATTCTTGTATGCATTTTCACCAATCCTTCCAGCAACATCGCCGCCTTCTAATGGACGTCCGAGTGTTTCATTCACACCGCTAATCATTCCAGGAACAGCATCTTTTGTCATTTGTTCACTGACTGCTCCAACTGGATTACCTGTTGCTACATTTCCAGCGAGACTTAATAATTGAAGAAGATCCTGAGGAGAACCACCTTGTTTAAATGGTGCAGTAGCTGTTTCTTGTAATCCTTGTACCGCTTGCCCAGGAAGATTTAAGATGCTATTTAATAGATCTTTGGCATCTCCTTTTGCATTTTGTAGAAGTCCACCAATTCCTGTATCCTCTTTATTTTCAGAATCAGTAAGTCCTGATTTTAACGGTTTTCCTCCCTTTCTATTTGAGAGGTCTTTGTAGATGTTATCAATCTTTAATTGAGCTTCTTTATCTGTATCACTTCGTGAGGGAAGTCGAGTAAGCCATTTAGCAATATCTTTATCAGAGACACCTTGTCCTGATTGCTCTCCTAAAGATTTTGCAAGAGAATATGCCATCGTATCCCGTTGGGCGTCAAAATCTGCTGACTCTGGAGATAATCCCGTATTTGCTGGCAATGCACTCAGAAGTTTTCCTTTCAATCCCGCTTCTTTAAAATTCTGCTCAAATGAAGCTACATCTTTTTCTAATACACCATAGGATCTGTTTCTTTCATCTTCTTTTCTTTTTGTCACCTTATCTTCGGGGGATAATATTTTCTTCTTGCTTGCTTCTAGGGCTTGGATTGCGCCTGTTCGACTTCCTGAAGGTATGTCTTTCAACGCAACATCTCCAGATGAAAGACTATTGGCATTTGTTTGAATCTCTTGATATTCCTTCACTAAAGATCCACTATATTCACCGAGCTTCTCTGGTTTTACATCAAGCTCTTGTCCTGTATTTTTATTGTATATTTTGACTGTCCCATCAGGGTTTATTTTACTTACTGGCATATTACCACCCACTTGCTCCACTACTTGTTGAAGGCTTATATGTTTTTGGTGCGGTATAAATACCTGTTCGACTCAATAAATCATAGAGCGTTTGCCCTTCACTTAAGGTGGCATATTGATTAGCGTTATTATTTTGAGTCTTTGAGAAATCAAACTGTGACTGCGCTAAAGCATTGGCGACATTTGATTGTCTTTGCTGTTCAGCTAAAGATTGTTGGAATTGAGATGCTTGTTGTTGTTGTTGCAATAGCGCAAGCGCATTCTGTATTCCTGAACTAGCTGCTCCTGCTTCAAGTTGTCCGACTGACTGATTGATTGCGTCAAGTTGCGTTTGTTTCTCAATAGGAAGTGAGGCGATTTGATTTGCAAGGGAGAGTAAATCGGAGTTTTTAGAAAGGTCTGCGCTCGTTGTTTGACCAGTGTAATATTCGTTGATTGGTTTTTGTGCTGCCATTAAAGCTTGATCGTATGCACCACTTGAAAGAGGAATCCCTCTTTTTCCATATTCTTGGGCGGTATTCAATGAGGCGGTTTGTGTGTCTACTCCTTCACGACGTTTTAATTCGTTGACTAATGAAGCATATCTATCTTCTAGGGGTTGTTTCTGTCCTTCAAGAGAGGTTTGCCGTTGCGCGTAGGCTGCTTCTGTTGTGGGAATTGATGCTCTAATTGCATCTATCGCAGGTTTATTGGCTTGTCGTTGAAAGTCTAACTGTTTTTGGGCTAATTGTTCAAAAGAGGCTGTAGCTCCAGGATTTCCGTAATTATTTGCGGGATTGTTCCCATATGTTCTAGCGAAATAATTATCATCCCAATTACCACTACCAGGATTAATCGCATACGCACGATTTGTAGCAGGGTTAATCTCTCCAGCACTAACATGATATAGTCTATCTACTTTATTTAGTCCAAAACAGTCTCGAAGGGATAAATATCTCATTTTTTTACACACAAAAAAAGACGCATCGCTGCGTCCTACAGTTGCCAGAAAATACTGGTAGGTCTAGTTTATCTCGTTTAGAGATTGTTGTCAATTTGACAATGGTGAGAGAAGGTTTTATAGTATAGTCACCTGAAACATTCAGGCAACTGTATCAAGCAGCCGATTATGGCTGCTTTTTTTGTGTTTATGAGGATTTTTATAGAAGGAGCTACAAAAATATTACCATTTATTTTATTACTTGGTTCAATCATCGGAAGCACCTACACGATTAAAACAGATCTTGCAATTCTTAACACCACCGTGAAACTCCAGCATGAGAACATTGATGGTCGTTTAATTAAAGTAGAATCAGTGGTTGATCGAATCAGAGATAAAGGATTGCTAAGCTCTGTAGCTACCATGGCTGCTCCGCTTCTAACCATAAAATGATTTATCCAGTAAAAAACTATTTAAAAGAATGGAATAACTCCGCAGGATATGATTATAATCAACTCACAGCTTCGGGACAACGTCATGACGGAAAAGATATCAATGATAATGGATCAGGAAACAGTGATCTAGGAAAACCACTTTATGCCATAGCTGACGGAACACCTGTCGGAATTCATAACCACACAGGAAAAGGGAACTTCGGGAATCACTTCTTTCTTCAGATAGACGGAGCATGGGGAACACGATACGTCCATTACGCTCACTGTAAGGATCTGTATGTTAAAACTGGAATAAAGGTCAAAGAAGGGGATAAGATCGCAACGGTAGGGAATTCAGGGACAGAATATGCTCATTGCCACTTCGCTGTTAAAAAGAAAGCAAATGGTATGGACACTGTAGCATACTCTCCAGCGGCACTGAGTGACGCGTGGGAAGACCCAATTGCTTTTATTGAGAAGTGGATGACTATTGCCCTTACTGATGATGTGTGGTTAAATAAGGTACGAAAAATAATAGATGAGGATGGAACTCCTCATGATAAGAGAATAAAGATAGAAGCATTACCAAAAGCATAAAAAAGTAAAAGAACTCAGAGTTCTATAGAATATTATGACAAAGTTGGAACTAAAAAGGGGATGGTTGCAGGGCAACCTCCTTCGTCAGAAAAGGGAACTGGTAAAAGAATACGACAGGCTTGCGGATAAAGTGGGAATGTGGGCTGTGGGGTTTAGTGGATCAGTATTCTTATTAATCTGGAGTGTATATTTTGTATTACATATATATGGATAAATTTAAACTTGAATCATATGAAGCAAAGAAATGGGTGCGAAATCTCCTTATTTTCCTTCGTCCGTTAATACTTCTTTATATTGGAACAATAGGGGGGATTATTGCGTTACATGGAGGAGAATTTCACTTAGTTGATTTAATCCCCACACCTTTTACATGGGGAACGATTATATTGTATCTCAGTAATGCAGCTACAGACTATTTGAAGAAATTAACAATAATTTAACAACCCCTCTTTACACTTATTCAGTGGATAAGCAATTACAAATACTCCTCATTCAAAATACGCTCTCATATTTAGAAGGAACGATTTCTCTTGAAGCGTTACTTTACTCAGGAATAGGTTTTATTCCTAATAATCTGATATTAAAAGATATACTTACGTCATTTAATACAATTAAAGAGAAAATGGGAGAAGGATACACTTACTCATTCTCAGAATTAGAGTCAATATTTACCGATTATTTGTCTCAATTAACCTCCCTCAGAATTGCGTAAAGTCTGGTTTTATCGCTCGATGTAATTCAAGGATGAAATTATTAAACGCTTCCTTTACCTTTAAGTGATCGAATTTCTCATCCTTTTCAATAGCGTGACTCTTCAACGATTCCTCTAAGAGATCGATTCGTATCCGTGGGTTGATATTCTCCGCTACGTGTGGGTGTCTCTGTTGGGCGTCATCCATCCTCTTCTGGGAGTTCCTGATGTACCGTAGAGTACTCTTAATTGATTTATGTCCTAGGAGGTTCTGGAGTAAATAGATGTCTCCTGTGGCATCGTAGAAGTTCTGAGCATAACTGTGACGAATAATATGCGGTGAGACTCGCTTTGTAATCCCAACTCTTTTTGCGAGTTTCTTTAAATATTGATAATAATCAGGATAATGAATCATGCCGTGATGACTATTAGTAAATACTCTCATTTCTTCACCCTTCCCTTGTATTCGATCCCGTAAGATCAGGAGGAGGGGATCTTCCAACAGGAGAGATCTTTTCCACTTGTTTTTCAATTGTATATAGGATATATGTCGTCCGATTATGTCAACGCTATTTACGCGCAGATTTTGGGCATCTTCCCACCTCGCACCGGTATCAATTAAGAATAAAGTCAGGTCATTATTTACTTGAGAGACTAAACTAGTTGTCTCTTTTAGACAACTCTGCTTTAAGAGGCGTATTTCCTCAACAGTGAGGGGGATAATATTGGGATCTTCTTCTTGATATCGACTAAACCCAGTCATAAATTTACCACAGATATTACGAGCTAAACAGTATTTTTCGAGGCTGAGGAGGGCTTGTTGATACGTATTGAGGCTGGTATTGGTGAGTGCTTTTTCATCTTGCAAATAGAGGAAGAATTGTTCTATACTCTCAGTAATAAGCGGTTTTTGTCTCTCTTCGAGCCATCGAAGAAAAATGAATATGCGAGAACGACGAGTAATTATCGTCCCTTTTCCTAAATTAGCTTTAGTTCGTAAATATTGCTGTAAATCGTTGTCCGAAATGGTTGACATCTTTGTATATTATGGGACAGGATTTTTATAAGAGCAAAATTACAGGATACTAACATTTATTCATTAAATATAAATTAAATATTGATCCACTTTGACCCCTTGACATATGGCATAGTAAATGCTACAATACCATTGTTCCTTTTAATTTAACCTCAGAACCTCACTCTTGATACGTTTGTGTTAATAGTCGAAAAATATGACTATTGACTTGCAGCATGTCAAGAGGGAAGTAAGCCTGAGAGTCTTAAAAGAAAGGATTCTAACATACTATGGGAAGAAAAGCAAAACAATACATAACTGATACAAACAAGGTTGTTAAGTGGTTGTCTCGATGGGAAGAGTCCCGAAGAATCCAGCCCACCATAAAAGAACTGTCTGAAGCAACCGGGATTCCTTTGCGTACGCTTTACAACAAGAGAGAGAAACTACAGGAGGAGAAGAGGTGATTAAAGCAACATTTGCATTAGTATTCGCTCTGATCTTTCATGAAGAATTTGACCGGTGGGAAGCAGAACAGAAAGGGAGACTTATTTATGAATGACTTATACACAAAGGATTATTTAGAAAATACGCTAGTTATTCTTGAATCAGAACTAGATGACCTTGAAACATGGTCTGTCTATAACGGGGATCATAAGCTTGACGAGATTAGTCAATTAAAAAGCTTGTTCAAAACAATAAGCGCACAGTTATCAAAATGAAATATTTATTATTCACCGTCATGTTTATTGGATTAGTAATCGGGTTAGCACAAGTAACTCACTATGAAGAACGGATGACAGAATATAACAAATATATGTGTGCTGTAAATGGCTATGAAGCAGATTGTTCAACGCCTTTATCTGAAAAACTAAGATGAAATTAACAGAAACAATAAAGCAGATTCTTGAAGGGAGTATTCAGCCCCCAGAGCAAGAGGCGTTATTGAGAGGAAAGATTATGGAAGCATTTGCTAATCATGTCACTGTTGCATTAAGACCAGATAGTAATGTTGCTGATGGAAGCTGGGCAGCTGGATATAGAACAGCACAGAAAGAGTTTGTAGAAAAATATAAGGAGAATTTATGAAAAAAGGATTATTTGAACAATATTTAGAAGAGCAATTTATGAAAACACATCCTGAAATTTTGGATGATGATTTATCTGATGCGCTTGATACATGGTTAAGTCAACTTGACGCAGATGAGTACATTGAACATGGTAATGAGGCTATGAAGAAATCACTATGAAATATTTAAGAATAACAATGCCAGATGGATCTAGGTGGGATGTACCCGTAAACGCGATTGCTTGGAACAGGGCTAATTATTATGCAAGCTCGGCAAAAAGCACCCTTAGTTTCGCAGAAGCTATGAAAGAAACAAACGAGCTTTTCGACGCGTATAGTTATGAGATAGAAGATTGGGCTGCTAACAATATGGATTGGGACAAAGATAAATTACACGCTGAAGAAGTCGAACCAGCATCGGCAGTAGAGTATCAAGAAGGATGGGTAAACGGAGAAAAGGAGATTATCGAACATGAATAAATTAACACAAACATTTGAACAAATAACGCTAGATCACAGTCGATTTACTGACGAAGATTGGTTGAGGGATTACAAAGGTCTGAGCCTAGAAGAAGTTCTCATCCGAGCAGTCAGAGAAAGAGAATCAGAGATTCTTGCGGAGTTTCAAGAATTAGCGCATTTTCAAATAAATCAAAAGTCTGTTCGTTATCCAGAATATATAGAAGGAATTAACAAGGCTGGCGAGGAATTAGAAGAGCGAGTTCAACAAATCAGACAACGATTGGAGGCAACATTATGACCTGTATTAACGGAAGAAGTTGCACCAAACATAAAGCTAAAGATTATTTAAACCCTAAACAACAGGAGCGGGTGGAGAAACTCTTAGCGATGTTAAAGAACCATAAATGCACCCATGATTGTGACTGTATCGGGATTGCTCAGGAATTATCTGAGTTAGGGTATGAATTTGATAACACAGTGATAGCGAGTGAACCTTATTAAATATGAAAAGACTATTAGAAAAATATCCAGAAGCAAAGACCCTTAATGAGATCTTTTATCGAGAGACAGGATATTCTGGTGATTTTCCTCACACTAGGAAACGCTTTGAGTCATGGATTGTCAAAAACGATATAAAAGTAGAGTTCGATAAATACGGCATCCCTTTAGGCGTGAACATTAACCTATGAAGAAATTTTGTAAAACATGTAAAGAGAATAAATCAGTAAAAGAATTCTATAAGAATAGAGAGTTTTATCGAAATGAATGTAAAACATGTATGAAGAAAGCGAGACAAATATGAAAGAAGTAATTTGTCAATATTGCGGAAATAAAACCGAGTGGGTAGAAAATAAAGAAATTTATGGCAAGAATTACGGGAAGTCATACATGATGTATCTTTGTCGACCATGTGACGCCTATGTAGGATGTCACAACAATACGCGTATGCCCTTAGGGACATTAGCAAACAAAGCGACAAGAACTTGGAGAAAGGCAACGCATGCAGTCGTAGATCCTTTATGGAAATCAGGGAGAATGAGTCGAAACGGTGTCTATGTGATTTTAAAAAGGCATTTCAAAGAAGATGTGCATGTTGGCGAGTCCGATATCAAAAGATGCAAAGAAATAATAGATTTTATAGCTGACCATGACTAACGAAGCAACATTAACTATTCTAAAAAATAATAAAAACATAACAGTAGAGGATACTTCTAATAAAGTAAAAACATTCTCTGACGTTATGGCAGGATACAGCTCAGCTCCCGTACCAGTACGAGAAAGTAACTCTGGAATAGCAGCAATCTTGAAACCTATGATGGATGAATTTGGAGGGAATAAATGAATAATAACGAAATATTAAATAAAGCAATTAAGAAGGCCATCGCTAACGGTTTACCAATGTTAAAAGATGATAGAGATATTTATTTAACTGAGTCTTTAGATGTTTCTTTTCTTTCGGAAAATAATTGGTATGCAAACAAAGAGAAAATTATCTTCTCTCATGATTTTGCTAAAGCATTTTGGAAGAATGACTTTGATTGTAATCATGTCAGCGAATTGTGGAGTACAGAAATAGGAAATGCTTATTTCGATGGAGAAGATTGGCAATTTCACCTTCAACAAATGGTTTTAGAAAAAGATCCTATCAAATATTTAGAACAATTCTTGGGAGGAGATAAATGAATATTTCAGAAAGAATACAGAAAGCAAGAAAAACAGCAGGATTCACTCAAGAAAAGCTAGGAGGATTGATTGGACTTAGTGATAAAGCTATCTCTGCTTATGAGCAAAGCAGGAGTGTCCCTCCTTTAAGCAAATTAAAGCTACTTGCAATAGCAACAGATCATCCTTTGTCATATTTTACTGAAGAAGAGATGGGGATTGCTGAAATAGTTCAGAAGATAGACAGAATTGAAAAACTGTTTGAGGAAGTTAAAAAACTTTTGAAAGGAAACAAATGAAAATAAAATTCATTGATTTATGGATATTGATATTACTCTGTGTCTCGATATTCGTGTGGATTTTGGTATTCGTTAATAAAGCCTGTGCTTGGGATAGGGCTTGTGAAGAGCCTACAATCATTCTTCCTATTCCGATAAATGACTATCTTGCGAGTCCTTCTGCAACAATTATCCCAGATATGACGGTTATGCCCTCAGCGAGTGATGAGGCTATTGGGGCTGTGGTTCCTCATGGAGATGGACTCTCAGATAACAGAAGTGACGGCAGATCAGATGGATTGTCATCATGTCCCGAATGCACCAAAGCTCCTGTTTTACCAATTGCAGCACCGTTAACGGGACGTGGAGGAGGTGAATAATTTATGAGTTTTTACGATCAAAATGAACAATACGATATTCCTTCAACTTCTAATTATTTGAAGTTTGAAGAGGGAGATAACAGATTCCGTATCTTGGGAGCTTTTTCAGAGAAGACAGCAATTCAAGGATTAGGATATTGGAAGACAGTTGAGGGTAAACGTCAACCAGTACGACTTCCTAAGAATGCTGATGGATCATTTCCATCTGTTCCTGTATCTGAATTAGAGATTAACAAATTCGGTGATACAGATATTCCTAAATATTTCTGGGCATTTCCTGTTTGGAATTACGCAGAGAAGAAAGTGCAGATTCTTGAGATCAACCAAAAGACGATCCTTAAACCAATTCAATCTTATATCGGAAATAAGAAGTGGGGAGATCCACGAGATTACGATATCATCGTCAATCAAGGAAAAGAGGGAGACAAGATTGTTTACACAGTAACAGTCGACCCCAAAGAAAAATTAGAGTCAGGTATTATTGATAGTTTCATTAACATGAAAATCAATATACAGGCATTATTTGAAGGAAAAGATCCTTTTTCAGACGAATAGTCTGTGATTGTACGGAGGATATCCGGGCGGGTATCTTCCATAAAATTAGAAAGTTTATTAAATAGTAGTCCAAACAATACCATGACTAAGAAAACGAGGTGAGAATATGAATATTAATTTAAAGAAAAAAGATTTACTCGATTTGAGAAAAGATGCTAAGGAAGCAATTGAAACAAAAGCTATTGGTAAATCTCAAGTTGTAGCTGTATTTGATATCTCTGGTTCTATGGAAGATTTTTATAGAAAGGGAATAGTTGCTGATTTAGCTACAAGAGTCCTCGCATTAGGCTTAGAGCTTGATGATGATGGGCAAGTACCTGTTTATACGTTAGGAGATAGTTCAAGTAAATTGAAAAATCTTACTGAAGAAAACCTTGCTGATTATGTAAAAAAAGAGATTATGAAATTAGTTGGGACGGGTACAAATTATGCTCCTGTAATTAATAAAATTATTAATGATGCGCCTAAAAGTGGTGATCCAATGTTAGTTTTAATATTTACTGATGGGGATAATTGGGACAAGAAAGAAGCTGAGGAAGCGATTGTCCGAGCAAGTAATCTTCCAATCTTTTTCCAATGGTATGGAATCTATGGTTCTCGTAACCCAGGTTTCGGTTTCCTAGAGAAATTGAATGATCTTAATAATAGAGATCTAAAGATTGATAACTGTGGATTTAGTCCTTTATCGCTTACCAGTGGTCAGGGAGAAGACACAGATGCAGCATTGTATGAAGACATGCTGAAAGAATATAAAGAGTTCCCCAAAAAAGCTGCGGAAGCAGATGTTAAATGGGGAAATCAAGCTGAACTTCCTAGAAGACGCCGATTCGGTATCTTTTAGAGAGGAATATAAAAGTGAAAGGAGGTGAATAATATTATGGATACATTAAATTTGAAAAAAGGTGAATCATTAGACCTTAAAAAGAGTTCTCCTAGCATTAAAAATGCACTTATCGGTGCGGGTTGGGATGTTAATGACGAAGAGAATGGTAAATCATTCGATTTGGATTTGACTGTCGCTCTTGTTAAGGGAGATGGTAAAGCTAAAGATGTCGTATTTTTCGGCAATCTTAAAGCAACTGGTGTCGAACACACAGGTGATAATCTCACTGGTGAGGGAGACGGCGATGACGAACAAGTTAAGCTTGATTTAACAGCTATTGAAGCTGAAATCGCTAAGCTTGTTTTCATTGTTAACATCTATGAAGCAAAAGATAAAGGACAGGACTTTGGCATGGTCAAAAGTTCATTTGTTCGAGTTCTTGATGCGGATGGAAATAAAGAACTTGCTAAGTACGACTTGCAAAAGGAGTACGCTGGTAAATCCGGTGTTGTCGTAGCTGAGCTTAATCGCACAGGCGACTCATGGGAATTTAAAGCAGTTGGAGAAGGCGTTGATGGAGACATTAACGAAATCCTCGCAACTAAGGGTTTTAAATAGGGAGCTTGGTAGTTACTTCGGGTAGAAATACTTTTATATACATCTACCCGAGGTACTACCAATAAAATATGGAAATTATATTCATTATCATTCAAATAATCATACTCGACGGCATATTATCAATTGATAACGCTGCTGCTTTGGCTGGGATTGCTAATACTCTACCAGATAAACCCTCTCCTATCAAATGGCTTGGGAAGACACAACGAGACGCTGCACTCAAAGCGGGCATCTTTGGGGCATATCTTGGACGGGGGTTGATGTTACTTTTAGCGACCTTCATCATTGCAAACCCTTGGCTTCAGGTAGTGGGAGCGGTGTATCTTCTCTACCTAGTAGGGACGCATTTCTTTAACTGGGCGAAGTGGGAGCCGGAATTCAAAGGGCTTAATAGCTTCTGGACTACAGTCATCATGATCGAGATTGCTGACCTTGCCTTTTCAATAGATAACGTGGTCGCCGTGGTTGCCTTATCTCAGAATATCTGGATTGTCATTGGTGGGGTGTTTGTTTCAATTATTATGATTCGATTTGCAGCCTCGTTCTTTATGAAAATGATTAAGTTTGAACCCTTATTAGAGCATGCTGCCTTTGTTCTAATTGGGGTGATCGCTATCGAATTACTACTTAAATTCGTTCACGTCGAAATCAGTGAAGTAGTGCAGTTTGGTATCTCTATGGGAATAATACTCACGTTTATCATTTACGGGCAGCTAAGCCGAAGATTGGGGGTGGGTGAATGAAACAAATAATCAATAAATTAAAAACAAAGGGCTGGAAAACAAGCGCAACATTCTCAGCGATATCATTTGGAATGTTAATCCTTTTGGATAGTATCTTATTCCGATTGGTAGTTGATTTACTCAAAGTAGCATTCCTATTTACTGGAGTAATTACAGCAGGAGTAGCGCTGTATCTGGCATATCCTTTAATACTGAAAAAATTAAAGGGATAAAACAAAAGACGGGTCGCATGTCTTTAAATAACGCATAAATATTTAGTTTTGGGATAAATATGAAGACAAGAATAATACATACAAAAATTTGGCAAGATGATTTCATTGTTGATCTGTCACAAGTTCAAAAGCTTATATTTCTCTATTATATTACCAATGACAATATTGGGTTAACTGGAATATATGAAACTACAGATAGGCAGGTCGCTTTTGATATCGGTGCGACAAAAACACAAATTCAAGAAGCAAAGTCTCTCTTTCAGGAAAAGAAAAAGATTTTGTTTTATAAAAATTGGGTATATATCGTAAATGCAACAAAATTAAATAGTTATGTTGGGGAAAAATTACAAAAAGCTATAGAAAAGGAACGATCATTCATCCCCGATACTGTATTAGAATTATTTAATACCCTATTGGAGAATAAAGATATGGTATCTGGTAAATCAGATACTCCTATAAATCATAATTCAGAAATCATAAATCATAAAGATTTTGGAGATATACAAGAACCTTTTATTGAAAGTTTACCAAATCAAAGAGAAACACGTTTGGCAGAAGCAAGCATTCAGGCAATTCTATATGGCGAATTACAAAAGTTAGAGATTCCCTGCTTGCTTGAAGTGAGCTTTGAGGATTGTAGATTTGATTGCGTAATCCTTAGGGGAGATCGAGTTATCGCAATTATTGAAACTAAGAGCTATTCAAACAATCGAGAACCAAATTTAAAAACAAAGCAATATGCCAAATATTCACGTTATAACGTGCCTGTAATCTATTTGACTCGACAAGAAAATGTACATGATGTGATTTGTGAGATACAGTTGGTTCTCGAGGATGAATCCATTAAAGGCTTTATTCTCAAGCGCTTTAGTAAAAGAAAAACTATCGAATCTATAACCAATGAAGATGTTTTAGACGTAGCTAATGATTACCAGACAACAGAAGCATTTGTCCGTTCTAAACTGGATGATCTCCAGAATTATTGCAATTCAAAAGGGAAAACTTATAAAGATTATAAGGCCACCCTACGGAACTGGGTAAAACGAGATGCCATAACTTTGCGAAAGGAGGAAAATGACAAGTCAAAAATTGCCTACGTCGGCGAGCCAATTACCTGAAAAATGGCGGCCAAAATATCTGCTTAAGCGGATTGGTGAAGAGGATTTAACTATCTCGCTAGAAACACGAGATGAGATCTTGAGGCAATTGGCAGGCGGTGGAAGGTTCGTGCAAATTGGAGAATACACGATCATGCTCAACGGAATCAAAAGCATTGACCCGTTCTGGAGAGGGAAAAACGTCCCTCCACGACCAATCGAAGTATTGGGTTATGAAGCGACTGAGAGAGGATTTGGGGCAAAAATTACAAACCAGACCGAGCTCGATGAATGGGAAAAATGTTTCGGAAAGCAATTAATTGAAGCTTGGGCAGAAAAATGAGTTATCAATGTTATTTTACAGACGAAGAGGGTAAACGCTGTGAAGGTGAACAAGAAGATTGTTGGTGTTCAGAGAAACATAAACAATTATGGCAAAAGCAGACGTATGGGGTTAATAAACGGGAACATAACAGCAGATTGACCATTCCTGAAATACAGGAACGATTAAAAGAAATGGCAGTAGAAACACGGATCAAAACAGAGAAATCTGGGCAAAGGAAGATGGCATGAGTATCGAAGATAAATATCAGGTCACAAAGTTTACCGAATATCACTGGAGAGTCGAGGACAGGATAGATATTTATCCGACAAAGAATAAATACTTCATCCCAAAGACGGGAGAAAGAGGTACTTATGGAGATCTTGAAAGTTTTCTAGAAAAGAAATTTTCAGGAGAATCAAATAGGGTTTCGTTAAAAGACAGTTGTTGCAAGGAGATTATTGACTCGCTGAGAGGGAAGGAAATATCAGTGTCTTTATATAAGAAATTTAAATATTGTCCGTTTTGTGGACAGATCATTAACAAATAAAGAATTGAATGATGGGGTGGCGGAAATAGTAGACGCTAGAACGAATACGAGGTGCGAGGATCAGAGATTAGGGTATCTGGTAACAGGTGCAATGGGTCAACTAATCGTAGTGCGGAGTAATCAGCTCTCCGATAAACCGATAAGGGCGGAAATTCATGGCAGTGTGGATCTATTCGTGGTATGTCTCCCGGTTCACGGCATACCTTTTACAAGGCACCATGCAGGAGAATAGCCTGCCCCCATCATTGAGTTCTTTATTGGAGGTTATTTATGGATTTACAAAGTGTAATAGATCATATGAATGAAATATCGGCAAAAGATAGGAGTAATTACCATCTAACTTTTGGTGATTTAATCAAAGCTTTAAAAGCTGCTCCGAATGACGCAGTTTTTGACGAAAGAATAAAAGGTATCGGATCATGGAGAGGTTCTTATATCGAAATTGCTTTATTTACTGAAGATGCTGGGTTTCATGCTGAAAGAGAAGAGTTTAACGATTATGGTGGTGACAATTTCCAAGAAAAATATAGTACATGGGAGAAAGAGAATGTTGTATCCCAAAGAGAACTACCAAGAAATGCTAATGAGTTAGGAAAACTTTTAGAATCCCTACTTGGGTTACAGTTTGTCGGATATAAAGGTGGTAATTTCACTATCGAAGAATATAAGCCATTATGGCTAGAGCCAGATGGCAGTGTTTATTCGAGTATTGCAATTATTGGTATAGATAAAGATTTAAAATTGATTACTAAAAAGCTGAAAGAGTAATTTACTCCCTACAGAGGGAGAGAGGAGATAATGAGTCAAGAAATAAAAACATATTGTGATATTTGTAAAGCGAGAGGAGACAGATTTCCTTCTTGGTTCTCAATCACAGAAAAACCAGTTGCAGTGGGAACAGATAACTTAGTCAAAATGATTCCAGATAAGGTTGATTGGTCTGGATATGCACGCTTTGAGAAATATATTGATTTATGTGCTTATCATCGAGATTCTATCGTTGAGGCAATCCAAACAATAATTGATGAGTCTGGCTCAAGAGAATAGCAAAGAATAATTATGAAAAAATATAAAACATATATTTGTGATGCATGCAGAAAAGAGTTTGATTCAGATTGGTCTGATGAAGAAGCAATGAAAGAAGCCAACGAGCTTTGGGGAGATCTTTTAGGAAAAGATCCAGCTATTATCTGTGATGATTGTTTCCAAAAAGGAATAGTCAAATTTAATTAACCATGAAAAAGAAAATTATTAAAAGTATAAAGAAAGTTTTATCTCTTTCTCAAGCCAAAGCTAGAGCATGGAAGCAGTTCTCTCTCTGGGTAAGAATGAGTAATGCAGATGAGGATGGAAATGTTATCTGTTATACCTGTGATAAAGTCGTCTTTTGGCAGAAGGCTCATGCAGGTCACGGAATCGGTGGGCGAAACAATGCCATTCTTTTTGAAGAGAGGATTGTCAAACCTCAGGAAGCGGGCTGTAATGTCTTTGGACGAGGTCAATACCAAATCTTTACAAGAAAGCTTATTGATGAGCTAGGACTCGCTGAATACGATTCTATCGTCTCACAAGCAAGAGTACCTAAGAAATATACCGTACAAGATTATTTAGAAATAGAAAGTGATTATAAGGAGAGAATTAAAAGTTTATGAAAAGGATACAGGATGAATTTACTAACCTTCCAATCACTATTCATCGCAAGTATCAATTACGAAGAAGAAAGAGAGGTTTATGTGTTTGGTGTGGGGGTTCGCCTTTAGCAACAAATGAGTATTGTGAGGCGCATAGACTGGAGAAAAATAAACAAAACAAAGAATACCGTGCTCTTAATAAGAAATATGAGATTAATATATGAATGATTTTATAACAAATTGTTAATTAAGAGTAAGCAGATTGTTAAGTATTCATTAATGGATTTTCAAGAAATTGAGGCTAAATATAGAGAAATTGTTAATTGTTTAAATAAGGAGTGTTAATTATGAGTGATTTTACAACAAAGAAAATTGAGGAATTTTGGCAACAAAAGCATAATATTGCAATTGCACTTGAGCTACCTGAATCAGTTTACAAGGACTTTATGAAGAGAAGTGAATCCTTCCTCCAGCAAACCATAGAAGAGGCTCAGGAGGAGACAGCAACAGATATTTGTGCAATGACTGATCTGTTTGAATCTCAAGCACCTACAAGTCTTGAGCAATGGAAAGAATATAAGAGGATTCGCAACGCAATACGAGATAAATACGTTTTACAGAAAAAATAGTATTTGGTTGGTTGATGGGCTTTTGGGTCGGCTGAGGAGGCCGAGGCTGTGAGCAGGTGCATATGACTAGTTCGATTCGGTCTAAGCAGTTCCCTTCACCCAAGGCCATGAGCCAGATCAAATAAGGAGAATATTTTATGAAGATAGCAGTTATTAAAAAACAAGATGATCCATTATTAATGCGTATCTCTATTGGAGGTAATTTGCAAGAGGCCTACTTTGTTTATCGTGGAGACTTGAAACAAATACAGATGCTTCTCAAAGCAGTAGAAGAAGAGATCGAAAAATTGAAAGAAGAACCACCTACGAGTGATGATATGGGGAAGAGGTACGCATGAGAATGGGATTTTGGAAATCATTGAAATGGAAATTTGTTATGTGGCTCATGGATTGGGAATACTCAGCTCGTTGTACTGAATGTTGGATGTCTGTTCACAGTAAAAGTGAATACGAAACTCATTGTAGGATGACTGGACACAATCTTTCTGATGAGGTTACAACGCAGAATTAAATCATGACTAATCAAACAGATACCATTAAAGAGAAAATAAAGAAGTTTGAAATAGAAGAGCTAGCTGTTTGGGGGCATTATACTGAATCTTATTTTCTGGATGTATTAAATGGAGATTTATCTCTCGAAGAAGCAAGAGGGAACTTGGAAAGCTTTAGAAATAGCGAACACTATACGGGAAAAGACGAAGAATTTAAAGAAACCAAATCACAGAAAATATGAAAAATAATACGAACAAAACAATGGAAAATATGCTTATGCCAGATATTCCTACGGCATGGAAGGTAATGGGGGGTACAGTATTGGAGCAGCATCACGAGAAATGTAGTTACAGGGTCACAAAGCGAGGCCTGTTGTGTGAGTGTGCTTCAATAGATGCCGTGATGATCTTTGCAGATATGTTTCGCAAACAGCTTGCTTCTGCCAAAAAGGGATTGATTGCTGAAATTGAGGGAGACATAGAATGTTTAGTTTCTGTTGAGAATAATAAAAGTCATAATATGGCAGTATTACGATTAAAGAATTTGGATTTTGACAAAACAAAAAGTGAATTGATTGAAGAATTTGATAAGCGGTTTACTTTAAAGAATAATAAGAAAAAGGATGGAATGATGACTGTTGCTGAGGTACAAGACATTTTGAAAAGAGTACGAATTCTCATCAAGGAGAAAGGGGAGAAATGAGAAATAATACTATAAAATTATTCGATGATAGGATTGAGGTATCATTTTTATCTTTTCCTTGGTGGGTTAGGCTGAGACTGGCTTGGTCAATTATCATGAAGGAAGGTATAGTTTTTCATAGTGTAAAGTATTCAGAGGAGAAAGGGAAATAACGATGAGATATATCTCTCTTTTTGCAGGGATAGGGGGATTCGATTTAGCACTCAATCGCCAGGGACATGAATGCGTATACGTGAATGAGTGGGACAAATATGCAGCACAAACATATGAAAAAAACTTTAAACACAAACCAGATACAAGAGACATCAAAACAGTCTCAACAGACGAAATACCAGGCCATGACTTACTTGTCGGAGGATTCCCTTGCCAGTCTTTTAGTATCGCTGGAAAGCGTGGAGGATTTAGCGACACCAGGGGGACTCTCTTTTTTGAAATCGCTCGGATTCTCAGAAACAAAAGACCCCGACATTTTATCCTTGAAAACGTCAAAGGTTTACTTAGTCATGACTCAGGAAAAACTTTCTCGACGATACTTGGGGTTCTCTCCGATTTGGGGTATGAGTATCAATGGCAAGTTCTTAACAGCAAGGATTTCGGAGTTCCCCAGAACAGAGAAAGAATCTTTATTGTCGGACATCTTAGAGGACAACCCCGACCAAAAGTATTTCCTCTCAGAAGCGAAGCAGAGACAAATATTGGAGGGGATAAAAAGTTCATCAATCTCCAGCTTGAAGGAGCAAAAATCACCAACAAAACAAGAACAATTCAAGCCAGGTATCACAAAGGTTATTCCAGCAGATATGGAGAAAATTCAGGTGTTATCGTCCCGACCATCAGGGCGAGTCAGCACAAGAGCGGTGATAATCAAACACTCGTCGCACAAAGAATCCCACTCAAATTCCTTACTAGAAACCAACGAAAAATCGAGGGAGACTATGCCTATACAGTCGACGGGGCAAACACAGGAGGAGTGATAATCTCAAGACCACATGGGTTTAATAAAGGGGGAGAAAAAAGTATCCCAAACATGCGATTTAGCTCAATTCAAAATGAGCTAGTAAATGGAATCAGAAGATTAACGCCAACCGAATGCGAAAGATTACAAGGATTCCCTGATAATTGGACGAAGGGCGTGAGTGACACGCAACGGTATAAATGCCTAGGAAACGCAGTTACAGTCAATGTCGTAGAGGAAATTGTCAAAAGATTATGAAGACGATAAAGAAAGTGTCAGAGTTAAAAACAAAAATGGATTTTATCGAATATCTCAGAGAGCATGGTGTTACTAAGCTTCCAAAGGGATGGAGTATTAAAGATGCCATAAATGCAGTCGAGGGGGTAGAATTAGCTACTAGCAAATATAATAAGCTTATGGATGCGCAAAGTAAACCAATAAATTATGACTAATATTCGTTTTCGTTACCGATTCAAAATAGACAATGAAATAGTTACTGAGGTATTTACTATCGAACAGATAGAGATGGGGGTAGTTCTCGGTTATTTAAAGGAAAACAAAAACGAAGAAAAATCTATAGAAATCCTGAGTAGGGATCGCTGGACAGATCAAACCGATTTAAAAGGTAGAGATATATTCCAGAACGACATTTTGAGAACGAAACAAGGATTATTACTAAAAGTTGTTTGGTTGGGCGTAGCAGGACGATTTGTTACTGAATATGTTTCAAGGCCTAAAGAGAGCAGTATCTTTTACGATAAATTGAAAGTTACTGAATGGGAAAATCAAGTTGAAGTAATTGGCACAATATACGACACACCAGAGCAAGGAGGGGAGAAGTGAGTTTACGTCCATTAGTTGATAGTACAGATAGATCTAAGGTTATTGTTTTTGAAGAGGGTGGCATGTATTGGTGTGCATTATGTGCTGATAAACCGCCAGATGGAGAGTGTGATTGTAAAAAACAAATTTGTAACGCTTGCAAGTCATTGCATACATGTAATTAAATATGACAGAACAACACGAAAAAATATTAGAAAAGATTTGTGAGAAAAGAGGACTTGGAATGATGGCACTTAAAGCAATCTTGAGTTCCCCATCTATTAAAGATTATTGGATTCTTGGCTTTCTGTGTTCAAAAGAAACACTGATTGCAGTATTTGGGGAAGGGTTTATTCACAATGGTTGTTTTGAAGAATTAACAGTTGGTCATGTTTGCGAATACTTATCAGCAGGGACTATTATTGCTTGGCAATATCATGATTATCAAATGTCTGGTATGACTGCTGAGGAACGATTGGAATATATTGGGAGATTTATGGAGAAATCTAATAAATAATATGAGTAAGAAATATCACATAGAAGAAGGCAATCCAACAGATGCAAAACCATTAACAAAGAAAGAAAAGAAGCAAGCTCTTGATTCCGCAGCAGCTTTGATTAGGGAGTCAAAAACTGAAATTTATGATTGGCATACAATAGCGTTTGGTTGGATACTTGAGGGAATGCGAGACACTGGTAAGGGCGAATTACATAATGCAGAAAGAGCAAGACAAATATTAGATCATCTCCTCTCCTCCCAAAAAGAGGAATTATTTCAGAGGGTTTTTGAAATAGAGACAGAGGCATTAGCATATAAAGATTATAAGCTTCCTATTGAATTATCTATCACTGCTTCAGACATGAAAAATATACTGAAAGATCAAGAAGAAATAGGCATGTTGGCAATGAAACGAAAAGCTTTGGAGGAGATGAAATGACTAAGAAGAAGGAATATGTACCAACACCAGAGGATGTCGCATGGCGTAAAGGTTATGACATGGGTGTTCAGAATGCCTTGAGAACCAATGATATAGCTATTAAGATTGGAAGCGCAATTCTTGATGCGCTGGATAAACGATATCAACAGCATGAAGAAGATTATTAAATATGAGAGATCAGAAATCAAAAGAATCATTAATAAAACATTTACAGAACAGTAAGGATGAACGACTCTGGCAAGCGATTAAAAACTGGTCAGGATATAAATATATTCTTGAGTCAGATAACGGATTTGAGGGAAGGGACACTTTCTTTATTGAAGCAGATGAGGAGATGGAAGAATGATACAAGAATGGTTTATATGGTTTTTTGGGAAAGATTTAGCATTACCACTGGGAATTCTGATTACCCTTTTTTTGCTTGGGCTCTTGATTGTGGGGGCTGCAATATTTTTGACATGGGTTACGAAGAAAATATAATACCTTGGAAGGGGTAAGAGTATGGGGTGGAAGTAAAATTGCGTTAGATTCGTATGAGGTAATCCCGAACGCACTCTTGTCCCTTCGAGGGTATTTGATAAATATATGAAATTAATAATAGTAGATAGAAACAAAATAGATTGTCCCAAATGTAAAACGGGACACAATGAATCAGCTTATGGAGGTAATGAGAATTGTTTCCATTGTAGTAATTGTTACTACATTGAATGCGTGGAAGATTATGACCTGAATGGAAAGAAGATAAATTGACACATGGGATGGTGGAAAAGAGAGACACGCCTTAAATCGGACTCTAGAGCGGGCGGTTGGTCTAAATCGCATGACTAACCATGCAAGGTGACACTACTCGATTACGGCTTTTAGGAGCTCCGAGGCAAATCCTTGCTCCCAGTTGTGAGTTTATCATTCCCCCGATTTAATCGGGGTTCTGGAAGGTGATTGATTGAATAAATCGGACTTTGTTTCTTGTAGCTCCTTAGTCTGATGAATAGATTGACTGGTAATCCTTTGGATTATTTGGTATCAGCATCCTTCCAGAGGATAAGCTCAGAAAATATATATATAAATCACTACTAAAACTTTTATATATGTTTTGGATTGAATTAATAGGATAAATGAAAAAGAGAAACAGTTATAGAAGATTTTGAAAAACGTATAACTATGGGAATACTAATAGCAGTAATACTTTTAATAATCCTAATCTTAGTAATTATATTTATTATTACTTGTTATGCAGCTATCTATGCAGCTGATAAATATTGGAGAGAATATGGTGATTAAGTGTATTTGTAATAAGGGGAAGAAAGTTAAATGTGTGGGGCATCAAGTCAATCCAATTAAAAAAAGAGATAAAAGGATGGGATTATTGGGTCAAGAGATTTGGTTTACTATGCAGCAATACCGTTTCGTAGGGAAAAATGGATTACATTACAAACTCACTCCACGCGAGCAAAGAATTAAGAATTGGTTAATCTGGGGAAAATGGAAGAAGGACTCAAAGTATAAGATTGATGATTAAATTTGGCTGTACAAATAAGATGTTTTGGCTTTCTCAATCTGAAGCGAGAGCCTATCATAAAAGAATTAAATTTAAGAGCGTTGCTGGACCACAGAAGCGGTATTATAAATGCCAATATGAGAATCACTGGCACGCTAGCAGTTTATCTAAAAAGGAATATAAGAAGAAAATTCAGAAATTTACAAAAAGAAAGGAGGAGTAATATGCAATGTATTCATGGTGCGTATTTCCCTGAGGAATGTAAAAAATGTCTCAGGAATAAAAAAAGAAATGAACAACGAAAAAATAGCTAAAAAACTGATTGCTTGTTTTAAACGAGGGAACTTTTGTTTTGTTATCGGTAATGGAGGGAGTGCCAGTGAGGCAAATCACTTCGCAGGGGAGATGGTAAACAGATTCTTTCATGATCGTCGGGCGCTACCGATGCTCTCTCTCTGTGCAGATAATGCTGTTATGACCTCTATCGCTAATGATTATGGATTTGAAAACATCTTTTCTCGACAATTGGAAGCATTTGGGAGAAAAGGAGACGTTTTGATTACGCTGAGTACATCGGGAGGGTCTGCAAATATCCAGAAGGCTAATGAGATGGCACAAAAGTTGGGAATTGAGATAATTTCCTTTCCAACAAATCACGAGACAAAGATGGATACTCCTCATACGCAGGGAGTTCATCTAGACATGCTGCATGATATCTCAAAGCTAGTTGAGGAGGCGTTCTTAGAATGAAGAAAATTACTAAAGGCACAAAAGAATACGATTTATATCCTGATGGAGAAGTAGGATGCAGCGCTTGTGGTACGCATACAGATGTCACCACAGATGAGAGCGGTGAGGATATTTGTACCGATTGTTTATTTGAAAGAGAATGTGAAAACGTATGAAGATAGCAGAATTAGTAAAAAACAAGAGACTAGAAATTAAGGAAACGCAAAGTGAGTTTGGTAAACGGTTCAATCTTAGTCATGCAGCTATTTCAGACATGGAGAGAGGCGTGACAACCTCAATCAATGAGCAGATGCTTGGATTTTGTTTAAAACCCAAGTGTGAACACAAGAAGAAGGAATATCGTGAAATAACTATTGTTAAGTGTATGGTTTGTGGCCTTGAAGAAGCAGAGACATGGGAGTTATGAAAACTAAATATTTAAATATGACAATTTGGGATAGGTTATTTTGGAGAGTTTTATTTTTTCTACACTTAGGAAGATTCTATAGCCGATGGCTCTGTAAAACTAATCGGTATTGGAAATATTTAGATGGACGTTGTATGTGGTGTGGAAAGAAACATTAATTATGAAAGACGTAATACTAAGTTTATTATCAGCAGCAATAATTGTAGGAATCTTATATATGAGTTTCATGTGGTATTTTGCGCCATGCAATGAGCTAAAAAATGGAATGTTGAAATATGGAGTTGCGCCAATGAGATGTATTATATGAAATTAATAGAAGATTTAACGCTTGAGATAGTACAGGAAGCAGTGAATTCTCTCAAAAAACCAGAGAAGATTATTGAAAAGATTGAAATGACGCCTAAAGACTTTAATTATATAAAACAAAATGTAGATTCAACGGAGATAACTCCATTATGGAGGATTCCAGTAATTGTTAATGAAAAATTAAAAAAATCTAGAATTTATTACAAGAAGTTAGGAGGAAAAAATGCTCGTAACTAGTTCGGCTCCTTCCCGGATCTCCTTGTTTGGAGGTTCTACCGACCTAGATCAGTACTCATCTCTTTATACAGGGTGTGTCATCTCCATGGCAATCAATATCCGTACGCATGTCACGCTTTATACTGGAGATGATCTGTGGGGGGTAAAAAACTCTCTCCCTCAAGGAGTGAGTCCTGAACTCTGCTATAAAATCCGTGACCTGTATGGAGTTAATAGTATGCACCATTCCGTCGTCCACAGCTCTTTTGATGGAATTATAGGAGCAGGACTGGGGTCATCAGCCTCATTTAGTGTCGCTTTGATCGCAGCTCTCGAAAGAATGGAGGGAAACACTATAGACCCTTTTCAAATCGCAGAAAAAGCTTATAATGTGGAAGTAGGGAGTTTACACAAAATGGGTGGGAGACAAGACCAATACGCAGCAGCGTTTGGTGGGATGAATTACCTCGAATTTGGAAAAACAATGAAAGTACTGCCGCTAATGAAAGAATGGGTTGAGAAAATATATCCTTCAATGGTTTTATTTTACTTGGGTGATCCTCGTCAGTCAGATATCATCCAAAAAGAATTTACAGAGCTTGATGATTTAAAGATCCGCTCACTCGATAGAATCAAATCCCTCGTTGGCAGATCAATTCCTCTTTTTGCTAAAGGTGATGTAAAAGGCATCGGAGAGCTTCTTAATTATGCGTGGGATTTAAAGAAAATTTCTAATGATAAAGTATCAAATTCCAAGATAGACAAAATATATGAGGCTGGAATGAAAAATGGCGCGCATGGAGGGAAGCTTTTGGGCGCAGGTCAGGGAGGGCACATGTTATTCCTGGTTGATCCAAATACACGGAAGCGATTTATTACACGAATGAAGAAATTACACATAGAAGAAATTGATTTTCAACCTGACTATCAGGGAATCTCAAGTCGAATAATTTATGCTTAAAGCGGTCATACTTGCAGGAGGATTTGGTTCTCGGCTTCTCCCCTTAACAAAAAATATACCAAAGCCGTTAATGAAAATAGGTGAAAAATCAGTTCTTGAGCATATTGTGGATAGACTGGAAATGCACGGTGTTAAAGAAATTATTGTAAAGGTGCATTATTTACCCGATAAGATCATGACAGTCCTTGGAGATAGGGTGATGTATTATTACGAACCTGCACTTTTTGATTGGAAAGAGACTTTGAAAAGACTTCAACCGTGGATTGAGAATGAAGATTTTCTACTGATTAATGGCGATACGATGAATGATTTAGATTACACAGATATGATCAAATTTCATAAAGAAGACAAAATAACTGTTGCTATGAATGATTGGAGAGCTGTAGGCACATGGATCTATCCCAAGAGGTATTTTGTTGACGAAGATTTGTTAGTCGTACCATATCGTCCGAAGGATCTTAATTGGTTCGACATTGGAACACCAGGGCGATTAGAAGCAGCTAGAAAACATTTTGAACAAGGAAAGATAATCATATGAAAAAAGAAATAATCTGTCCACGTTGCCGTTTAGATGATAGAGAAAACATTATCGCTGAAGTCTTCCCCATGGGGACTACCTCAGTCATCGCTATCCAACGTCAGCGAAGTAAATGGGGATATGAAAATGCAACTCTTATTACTGGGGATAACTTCTCATTAATTTGTGGATATTGTCGAAGCGTCGTCTTCTTCAGAAAGGAGGAACATGAAAATAGCAATTTCGGGATCGTCTGGGTTCATCGGCTCAGCTTTATGTCGGGAAGCATCCAGCAAGGGATACAGCGTCTCACGGATAACACAGGAACTGCTCTACTCCCCCGCTGAGTTACATCAGTTCTTTCTCAGAGAGCAGCCAGATATGATTTTTCATTGTGCCTCCTACGGAAATATGAGTCATCAGAAAGATATCCCAATGACTGTTATGGCAAATCTGATTGGGACTTTTAACATGCTCAAGGAATCAATAGATATTCCGTATCGTTCTTTTATCCACTTTGGCTCCAGCTCTGAGTACGGTATGAGAGAGAGTCCGATGTCAGAGCTGGATAGACCTAACACCACCACTTTTTATGGAGCAAGTAAAGTGGGTGCGACCTATCTCGCGAGAGCATTTGCAAAGCAATTTGACAAGCCAATTGTAACTGTCCGTCCCTTCTCGGTTTTTGGTCCTGGAGAAGCTGATTTCAGATTCATTCCTACGGTTATCCGAAGCATTATAAAAGATGAATCATTTCAACTCGATGGAAAGGCGAATCACGACTGGGTGTATATTCAGGATTTCATTGATGCGGTGTTCTTGGTTGCTAATCGAGCCGTCTCTGATGGGATTGTCAATATTGGTACAGGACGAATGCACACCAATAAAGAAATCTGTGAATTATTAAAGAAGATCTCAGGTAAGCAATATCTAGCCGTTCCGATGGAAGGCATGCGAGAGGATGATTCTTCAATGTGGCTTGCGAATAATAAATATCTAACGGGTCTCGGATGGTTCCCAAAACATATGCTCCAGGAAGGATTACAAAAGACGTGGGAATATTATAAAGAAAAGTATGGACTCAAAGCATAAAAGAAGTCTTTATTCTGATAAAGAATGGGATTTTCTTCAATATTGGAATAAGCATGATGGTGAAAATATGACTACTGAAGAAACTCAGAGATATATAGCTTTATTGAGACGAAATATCTTTCACGATTATGAGTGCGAAATAGAAGAACATGAAAAATAAGAAAAATATTGACCTCAAAAGACGAATAATAACCTTGTCTTATAAGCATAAACTGTCACATATTGGCAGTTGCCTCTCGTCTTTGCCAATCATAGAAGAGATTTATCAGAAGAAAAAACCTGAGGATAAGTTCGTTCTCTCGAGTGGTCATGCTCATCTGGCTCATTTGGTAGTAAGAGCAAATGAATTATTTGAAGAATATAACACTCGTGAAGTTTTACGAGTTGCCTTTATTGAAGAGAAATTAAAACAAGCTGGTATTCACTGTGATAGATCCGTTGGGTGTGATGTCTCAACGGGAAGCTTAGGTCATGGGATTGGAATCGCTCTTGGGATGGCTTTGGCAGATAGAACAAAGACTGTTTACTGCTTGGTAAGTGATGGAGAGTGTTCTGAGGGCAGCGTGTGGGAGGCGTTACGAATTCAGAAAGAATTACAGGTAGAAAACCTTATTGTGTATGTGAATATCAATGGGTGGGGGGCATATAAAGATATCAATTCGATGCAATTGTCAAATCAATTGAAATATATGAGCTGGGCTATCCCAAGGTTTTATCGGGAAGAATTCCCCTTTCTAACAGGACAAGACGCACATTATAAAACTCTCACAGAAGAAGAATATCAGAAAGCAATGGAATTATTATGAAAGCAACATTCTCTCCCTGCCGGGAAATAATAACGTATAAAGATGGTATCGAAAATGGCTCAGTAATCGAGATTCTTAAAGAGCAAGAAAAAACCTCTCTCTATATCACGACAATTCAACCAAAAGCCTTTAAGGGGTATCATATTCACAACCGAAGAACAAATAGATTTATGTGCATTAAAGGATCACTTGAGATATTTATCTATGACCCTAAAAAGAAAGAAGATCTTAAATTAGGGATGGATGCTGAGTATCCTGAAGTATTAACAATTCCTCCCTTTCACGCAATAGGGATAGAAAATCGAGGGACAGCAGACGCATGGTTACTTAACTTCCCAGATCCAGCCTATGATCCATCAGATCGAGGAGAACAAGAGAATTACGAAAGGAAAAAATGAAGAAGCCTGAAGAAATGACTTTAGACGAATTGTTTGAAGAGGCACAGGCTCATTATTTTGATGAGGATAGATATTGTTTAGAATATGATTCTTACGGGAGAGGGTGGAGAATGCGAGGTCATTCAGAGATTACTAAGGGTTATCCTATTATCTATGATGTTAGCTTGAAGGATTTAATGACTTATATGATTAAAGTAAAAAGAAGGAAATGTTTTTAGATTATGATAAGACACGATTCAATGAGAGGTTGGTTCGCATATGCGCTTTACCAACAAATGAAGAAGAATAAAGATATCATCCTTATTACGGGAGATCTCGGGTATAAGGTCTTTGATGATATCCGTGATGAGATGCCAGATCAGTTTATTAACACGGGTGCAGCAGAGCAAGCAATGATGGGAATTGCGGTAGGTTTAGCTTTAGAAGGGAAAATTCCATTTGTTTACAGTATCACTCCATTCCTGCTTTATCGTCCTTTTGAGACTATCAGAACGTATATTAACCATGAGAAGATTCCTGTTAAATTAATCGGAAGTGGAAGAGATAAAGATTATCTTCATGATGGTTTTAGCCATGACGCTACGGATGCAAGGGAGCTATTTTGGTCAGAGTATGATGTTTACAGGGGGATATTTGGTAATATAAATGATCTTTGGCCTGATACTAAAGAAGAGATACCAGAATTAGTGGAAAGAATGTTAAAAACAAAAGAACCATATTTCCTGAGCTTACGACGATGACATATGAATTAATCTTTAAAGTAGGAAAGAAGAGATATTTTCGTGTATTAATCGCTGAGTTGTTAGTACAAGCTCTCTCTATCAGTAAAACAGAGGCTAAACGATTACTGGATCAGAAAGCAGTAAAAGTATGGGTATCTACTGATTAGTAATATAATAAGAAGCATTGTATGAATGAAGATATTCGACCAATAATAGAAATCGTGAATGATGAAGACGCAGCTAAAGGATTTGCTCTCTATTATTATGATCGTATTGATGGCAGGTATGATGATATCACTTATGATAAGAATTGGTGGGATCTGGTTCAAAGAAATTCTAAGATAAATATGGTAGGTTTTTATGCGAGATGGTGGAGAAGAAAACAAAAGACGAAAGAAAGAAATTCTTGAAAAGCATAGTCACACAAGCAGTTATAGAAGGCATCAGGGCAAAAAAGGATAGATCTTTGGGATTATCTATTTCCACTCCTGAATTAAATATACAAGAAAAGGCTATCTTCTTTGAACTCCAGGGATTAAATATTGATTTGAAGATTACTCCTCGAGAAGAGGTGGTTGAAGAACAGATAATTGAGAAGGATTTGAATCAGAAGAGTCAATCACAGAGAATCAGGGCGATATTATTCCTCTTATTTAAACAAAATAATGAAGGATTAGACTTTGATATTTATTATAAACAGAAGACAGAGAGAATAATAGAACATTTAAAAAGTAAGATAGAAGAATGAAAAAAAGTAAATATCTTTATGTTTATGTATTAGATTTAGACTCTCTCCCAGAAGAAGAGGCTATTCGTCGTACAAAACAAATAGAAATAGTTTATAAATCATCCTTTAAAATAAAGAATAAAGAAGGGGAGATTGCAAAGCTACAATTAGCTGCAATGGGTGATTTTGATAAATATTTAAAATAAGATTGACAGAATACCATAAAAGGTATATAGTAATTATACCAGTACATCTGGCAACGAGGCACTCGCAGGAGTGTCTTTTTTTTGTGGAAAAATGAATGGAAATAAAACACCTCATCCAGGCGGTAGACCCTCTAAATATGATCCTAAATATTGTCAAGAACTCTTAGAGTATTTTGATATTGAGCCCAGTTATGAATCTGAAGTTACTATCAGATATAAGAATGGAGATGAGAAGACTGAATATAAACAAGTAGCTAATAATCTTCCTACCTTAGCTGGATTTGCAAGAAAGATTGGAGTACATCGAGATACTTTGAATCAATGGAGTCATGAGTATCCAGAGTTTTCCGACTCCTTAAAGAAAGCAAAGGAATATCAGGAGGATATTTTAGTCACAAATGGCTTACAGGGACTCTATCAGGGACCGTTTGCAATCTTTACTGCAAAGAATGTTCTTAATTGGAGAGATAAACAAGAAACAGAATTACATGGAGGAATAAATACCGATGGAACAAGACGATCGATTGAATTATTTGTTAACGTGGGAGGGGGTTTCATACCTACCTCTGTCTCGATACCTCCAACATCAAATCCAAGTACTACAACAAATGCCCCAACGGTTCAAAGTATTGATTTGGCATCGGAAAGCGAGAAAGACATACACAGCGATCACGGAGATGGTCAAGCAAGCACACCTTAGGGTTGGTGTTTATTGGCATATCTTTCCAACAAAAGCAGAAGCGAAAGATGCTATCTGGCGAGATCCAGCGATGCTATTCAGTATTATTCCTGAAGCATTAATAGCTAAGAAGAATGAAACTGAACTTGTTGTTTACTTTAAAAATGGATCAATTTATCAGTTAAAGGGTTCGGATGATCCCGATGCCTTACGTGGCCCGAATCCGTTTGGTGTTATCTTTGATGAATTCGATACACAGAAAATGGATGGGTGGGGAGTCATCGAACCTATCTTACGTATCAATGATGGGTGGGCGTGGTTTGTCGGCACTCCACGAGGAAAACAGAAATTATATGACTTTTATAATCGGGGACAACGTAATCATAAAGAGTGGGCATCATCACTCATCAGAGCTGATGAATCACGAATCATCGCACCTGATCAACTAGAAGAGTCACGGCAGTCGATGACTGAATCACTCTTCAGACAGGAGTTTCTCTGTGAGTTCTTGGAAGCAGCAGGAGCAGTGTTTAGAGGTGTTTCGAAGGTGATGATCTCTGAGCCACAAGATCCAGCGAAAGCAGAGAATCGAGAAAAGTTGTATGTTATGGGGGTTGATCTTGCTAAAGTACAAGATTATACTGTACTTCGAGTCTATGACAGAGATACGAATAGTTTAGTCTATTCTGATCGCTTTCAGACGCTTGAGTGGCCGTTTCAACGGGCGAGGATTGTCGCAACAGCAAATAGATTCAATCGGGCGTTAGCGATTGTTGACGCAACAGGGATTGGAGATCCTATCTGTGATGATCTTATCCGAGCGGGGGTTTCAGTGGTTCCGTTTAAGATAACTAGTGAATCAAAGAAGGACATCATTGAGAAGTTATCAATCTGGATTGAGCAAAAGAAGATTAAACTCTTACCACAGAAAGAAGCGTTATTTGAATATGAAAACTTTAGTTATGAAATCGGACCGACAGGAAAGATCAGATATGGAGCACGACTTGGTTACCACGATGACATCGTTTTAGCTGATGCGTTAGCAGTCTGGCATTTGAATCCAGTGTATATACCAGAATTTACCAAAGAGCCAACATCAATACAGGTAGCATTTGCGAGAGCAAAAAGACAACATGAAAGACAACAAGAAGGAGAATCAGAAGATATCTCAGGATACGAAGAATGGACAGACCTCCCCCCAGGAGGATATTAACGTGGCTAATTCATGCAGTAATAGCACGGGACATATCCTTGACAAAGCTACAGAGTTGTGTATTTATTGTGGTGCTGGGAATTTAACAGGCTTTCCGTATAAAGATGAGGTAGATGTGCAAGAATTGGACAGATTGAGAATTGAAGAGGCGCAGAAGACTCCCCAGGTAGAGTTTACCAACGATGATATCACTAAGACAATGAATGAGATCTTTGATATGCAAGAGAGGTCATTGGTTAACTTCATCCTTTTAGGTGATCTAGCTAAAGCGTGTCGAGAGAATAAACCCTATCCTATCGTGGAACAGATAGAACTCACCATCCCTAAGTCTATATTGACCTACGAAGTAAGATCTCTGTTTAAGACGTGGGGATTTACTGAAACGTCTTCAGGGTATGAGTTTGAATACAGCATTCCTCTTCGGTGGCATGTTAAGGTCCCAGTTAAGATATATGTTTATTATGAGAAGTTTAAATTATTTGACGTTCCTGACAGAGTGTGGGCTGGTGTGGATGGCATCATGATCCCTAATCCGTTTGATAGTTATTGGAAGATACGACACCTCGTTAAAAAGAAGTTAGAAAAAGGTCTTAAATTATCCTCAGAAGAACTCTAGTTAGTTCTCCTCTTGACATCATTCGCAGTATGGTGTATAATTCATTTAATCTCAATACGAGAGGAGGTGAAGAATATGTTATTACAAAATCAAACAACAAAAGAAGATATCTCAAAGCTTTCTACAGAGGAATTGATCCAGAAGCGAGATGCGCTTAAGGCTATTATCTCTGAGGCTGAGGAATTATTAAAAAGAGTAGATGAACAATTATTTGTCAGAGTAGATGCAGAAGAAGAGCGAAAGCTTTTTGTTGGTGCGAGAACTGTTTCAATTGTTTCACGGGCTAACTATAAGAATGTATCATTAAGGTTCGCAGCTAAATATAAAGCAGTGAAAGAAACCGTAGATGGATCTATTTTGAGCGCATTTTATAAAAAGGGAGTTAAGATCCCAAACATTAGTTTTACTGAGTATGTAATGGTAAAATAAGGCTTTTGACACCCTCCTTCTCCCAAAAGCGGAAGGAGGTGGGTGATGAGGAGACTTATTATGAAAAGATTTAAAATAACAACAGATACTGAAGAGATAATTCTGGAAGCAGAAACAAAACTGGATGCTGAGATGCAGTTTGTTCGTGATAATTATCCAGAGAAGTTAGACGATGAATTATCAGACCTATATGACATCGAAGAAATAAAGGGGGATGTTTGATGAGTCGTTACGCACACAAAACTAAATCGCAACGCAAGATAATAACTGTACAAGAGTGGGCTGATTATATGCACCTTAGTCGACAGACAATGACCGTTTGTATACAAGATTATAAGAATGGTGGTAATTTATACGACCCAACTGATATCTATTCCATCTTAGATTTTTATCATTATCTCATACGCATTTAACTCTAGGCTTATTCACATCTCATACTATGAGTGGTATAAGTAGTACATGGCAAAGGTTGAACCAATTGAAGGTGTTGATTTAGAAGAATTAATCCAAGAAACCGCAGGGCAAGTTGTTGCGGAAAAGAGACAAAGTACTCAACGGCTTGTTAGGATTGTGTTAGATCGGATTTATTCTCTAAAAGAAGAGGTCGAAAGAGCAAGGAAACATTTATCGGAGCGAGAAGAAGCGTTAAAGAAAGCACAAGATAAGATTACCCGTCTACAAAAAGGTGATTGGTCTGCTTTGGAAGGTTTGGATGTAAAGCCAGAAAAATAATGGTTAAAATAATCAGATCAGTTACTAATACCCCTGCCACCGCAGCTCTCGTTGACAATCTTCACACGAAGCTTCTTATCGACTTTATTTCCGCGTCGCTCACGTCAACAGGACAAGAAGAATATTACAATACGAAAGCTGAACAGAAAGCATCTCTTTTACAAACACATAAACCCATACTTGAGAAGTACCGAGAGTTTTATGCACTTCTCTTAGTATCTACGATCAACGATATTAACAAACAAATTATCGTCCTTAATCTCCTTAAAAGTGGAAAAGATGTGGATAACTCTGTTAAGGAATATGAGAATAACCTCATTCTTCAGTCTTTATCAAATATGCAGATTAACCGGGCGTATGCGACATTTGAACTCTTGGCTGAGAATAAAGTAAATAACAAACGGAGTCGTGAATTGGCCCGTAAATTCTTGGAGAGTCGCAAGGGGTATCGATATGAATTCGCGAAATATAAGGCGAAAGTTAAGAAAATAATCACCCATAATCATTTATACAAAAAGCTTGAGGTGTGGGACTTTCTCTTTGATAAGAAGAAGGAATTTACCGATCCGTTGTTTAGTAATTACGTGAAAGCGAAAACTGATATCGAAGCTGCATACAAACTCCCTTATTCGATTGCTGAAGGATTTGCGGCGTATCATAAAGTTGATCGTAAAGAGTTCTTAGAAAAGATTAAAGACAAGATGACTGATAACGAGAAGCAGAGACTAACAACAAGCGCTAAAGAAGTCGGTGTCAATGTAGGAGCTGATTGGACACAGGGTGATTTGCGAAAGGTTCTTATTTATTTGTATTCACTGGATCGAACACCTGCAAATATGATGGATATCATCGAAACAAAGGCAAAGAAAGAGGCAAGCTTCATTCCGTACAAATATGAAAAGGTAGTTGCTATCGTGGATAATTCAGCGTCAAGTTATGGCTCTGAAGAAAAGAAGTTTCACCCTGTTGCTTCAGAACTCGCCAATGCGTTTATCTTAAAAGAGTTGAGTCGGGATTTTACACTTTTATATACCAATCCTGAAGGTGGGCGAAACATCCCGCAGGTAGGCGGAGAGACTAATCTCGCTATTCCTCTGATCAAAGCCTTAGTACAGAAGCCGGATGTCGTCTTTATCCTCTCAGATGGCTATGAGAATGTCGTCGCAGGTACGGTAGCGCAGGTGATTAACGCGTACAAGAGACAATTAGACAAGGATAATAAGACAATGATCATCCAACTCTCAAGTGTATTTGCTGCTGAATCACACGCAGTACGACAGCTAACAGAATTGGTGCCTAATGTTGGTATTCGGGATACAAAACAGTTATCTGGAGCTTTGTTATTGTCTACAATGCAGTTCAAGAAGGATCAGACCCTTTTGCAGTTTGTCACCTATCTTAAAGAGAGAGTGAAAGTAATTGAACATAAAAACTATTTATTGGAGGAATGAGATACTTTTATAAAATAATAAGCAATCAAAGATGTTGCACTAGATGTAGAGAAATTGTGGTGGATAATCACAAATGTCAAAATAAGGGAGGAAAACGAAGAAAATGAACAAAGAACCATCATCAGGAATTGGGTTCTTGGGTTTACTAGCAATAGTCTTTATTGTCCTTAAATTGATTCATGTAATTGATTGGTCATGGTGGTGGGTATTAGCACCGTTATGGATTCCGTTTGGATTATTTCTCATCGTTATTTTAATAGTTCTTATTGTAGGAATTGCTCTACACGGGAGATAAATATGTTACAGTCAAACTTTCAAACATTATTAAAAGGATATAAGCCAGGGACACCACAACGATGTGGGGTTATGACGCTTATCCCTATTCTTACAGATAAGCCTTACCAAGAGGTGGGTGCTGTTGGGGAAATTTCACTGTATAAAGATCCTGAATATCAGAGAATGGAGTTTAAGAATGATTCCAATAAGATCTCAATCATTCCTCATGGATTTATGTTTTTGACCGCTGAACACGCACAAGATAGAGTGGTTAATTCAGCGCACCTCGCTAAAGCTGGAGCGATTACTTCTGTTGATGTGGACTGTCTGCAACCCTCACAGGGTGGGCATTTGCAACCGGGACTTAAGGAATGGAGGCTATTACCATCAGCTTTGAAACTCGCTGCCTGGAGTCATGCTGGAGATAATCAATATGATTCATTATGGAATGATATGCGGTCATATCTGTCAAATGCTGGCGTCTCAGGGGGAGAACTCATCATGTTTTATAAACACTTCCAAAAAGACTTAGATGAGTTTGTCGCTCAGTTTGAGCCTGTTACAAATCAAGTAGGTGCAATTATTCTCTTTGGGAATGAGGTAGCAGGGATTGAGATAGTCCCTAATTATGAAATCTGGAAAGAAATGTGGAAACCACTGGTAAGAGATAGTTATGGCGCTGATGCCATTGTATTGGTCAAGAAGGGCTATAGTCAGGCGAATCGTCCACTTATCAATGTTGATCAAATCCATACCTTTGAAGACTTAGAGGGAGCAGTTGCGGATATTATGGAAAATAATGTGGCCTTTGCTCGATCTGTCATGGGAAGCGTGTTAAATGAAGTAGTGATGGCTGAGCAAAAAGAGATGCTTGATGATCTAACTTTGTATGATTTTACCTCAAGTAATTATAAAGGTCAGGCTGTTATGCATGGACCAGAACATTTTATCTATGTGACGGCTGTACCGGCAAGTTCTAAGGAAGTTACTCAGCCACGAAGAGAGTTTTCAGCGACATGGAATGATCAAAATCCCTATAGCGGGAATGATTTTTCAATTTAGATCGCACATTTGACAATTTAAAAGGAGTTATATATACTAGGCTTCGGTTTAGGACTTTGATAAGATTACAGGTAAAACAATTCTATTGTAAGAATAATTGTTGGTTCAAATCCAACGTCCCCCTCATAATGGGGGACAAGTTTAAAAACACATCTTCTCTGCTTTCCTCAACCAATATTGGCGGGTAACATACATCAAGTATGCTATCCATATGGACTTTTATTTGATTACAGAAGAGATTGGTTTCTCAACATAACTCATATTTATGCTTATCCTGTTCGAATCAGGACCCGCCAGCTAAAGAGACTTTAAGATAAATACAGTAAATACGCTATTTTTATTCTTATCTTAGCTTTCTCTCGAATTTATTTAAACTCCTTTTATAAGACCTTGTTTGGCGAAGAGGAGTTTTTTTTGTGATGAAATTAATACCGTGTGAATGTAGTTATTGCAGAATGGTTCGTTATCCATTTGAAGAGTCACATATTTGGACAATCTGCGTCACTACCTTTGGAGAGATACTGAGATCAGATTTAAAAAGGTTGAAATGGAATATAAAGAAAAATAAATGGGAATATTTATATTGAAATAGTATGAGAAAGAAAATAGCATATATAATCTTGATATTACTTACATTAGCTATAATTTTTGTGTTTGAAATATTACCAATTATTTATAAAGAATGGGATACGGTACTTATTCTCAATATTCTTTTTTTTATACCACCAATCGTTGCTTTTGCTATAAGAGAATTAACAAAAATGGAGTATTATGACCCAAAATTAAAAGAATGGATAGATCTAAATGATTTATAAATCCTTGAGGGGATTCAATTAAAATGACACACGATATACGAGAAATATTTTATCAAGATGATAAACATACGGTCTACTGGACTGATATTGGAACACGGTTTCAAATCAGAGGAATTTTAATTGGAGATGGGAATACGGAACTCGCCCTTTCTTTACCATACGAATACCACGCAGATGAATCAATCAGCCTCAGTCTAGATATGGAAGAGTGGATAAAGTTTCTGCGTTTTAGTGATGATCCACAAATGGTTGTCACGGATGAAGAACGGAAGATAGTCAAGGCTATCGTTAGAAAAGGGACACGACAATTAAATGAAATTCAACGATATAAGGTATTTCGACGAGATAACTTTACGTGTCAATATTGTGGAAAGAAAGATTTACCCTTAACGATTGATGAATATCTGTGTCAGGATCTTGGCGGTGCATGTATCCCAGAGAATCAGAAAACTGCGTGTCGACCATGTAATAAATCTAAAGCAAACAAGAGTATTCATGAATGGGAAGAATTCCGTAAACAGAGAGGATTAAGAGGACCGAATGATTAAAGATGATCCTCTAGCTTACGAGTTATGGAAAGACATGTCTCGATCATGGACGAGAATAGCTAAAAGAGTTATTAGTCAGTTCAATGAAATAGATTCTAAAGACGAGAGAAAGAAATGGGTTACTTGGGCAGAAAAAGTAATAAAAGAAGAAAAACAGTTTATGAAAGATATGTATGAGAAGAAAAGATAATACAGGATCACAGCCAGGATATAGCCCTTATGCAAACTATGGAACTACCGCAGGGGTTTACTCTGAGAGACAAAACGATATAACAATGGGGACAGTTGCTCAATTAGAGGGTTATTGTCGATGCCCATTAAGTGAAAATCCTCGGTGTTTGGATTGTGGTAAACGCATTAAGATTTATAAATGACAGATAAACAAAAAACAAGGGATGTGGTTATTAAAAATGTATCTGAGGAGGATCATCTTCGACTTAAATCGAGATTAGCCTTGATGGGTACTAATGTGAGTGAATGGATGCGAGATAAAATAAAGGTGTTTTTAAATTCATGAAAATAATAATTTGTCGGGGTTTACCCGGAGCAGGCAAGACAACATGGGCGAGAAGATTTATTGATAAAAATCCTAATACCAAACGGATTAATAAAGATGATCTTCGGGCCATGCTTGATGATGGCAAATATTCAAAAGAGAATGAGAAATTCGTCATTAGTATGAGGGATTTCATGATAATTGAAGCAATACAAAATGGATTTGAGGTTATCATTGATGACACTAATTTAAACCCTCAACATATTGTCCAAATAAACGCAATCATAGCGCGTATCAACGAATCTCCTCTTATAAAACAACACGTAGAATTAGAAATAAAAGACTTCACAGATGTCTCTTTAGATGAGTGTATCAAAAGAGATCAGAAGCGGTCTAATTATGTCGGGGAGAAGGTAATCAGGGATATGTACAATAAATATCTCAAACCTACTCCTCCAGTTGTAGAACATGATCCTAGTTTACCTAATGCGGTGATCTGTGACCTTGATGGAACGCTTGCTTTGTTTGGGGATAGAAATCCTTATGAGAGAGATTTTGAAAATGATATATTAAATGAACCCGTGGCGCATATTCTTCGTACAGTTCATCAAACAGGTTTAGGAGCAAAGATAATTTTTGTCTCAGGGAGAAAGAATAAATTCAGAAAACAAACGGAAGAATTCTTAAAGAAGAATGATTTCTCAGAGATTATTTATGAAGCTTTGTATATGCCTCGTGCTGATACTGATAATCGTAATGATACGATAATTAAACGAGAAGCTTATGAACAATTTATTAAAGAAAAGTATAATATCTTATTCGTTTTGGATGATCGTTTGAGAGTTTGTCGTCTATGGCATGCACTTGGATTATCTATCCTTCGGGTTGGAGATCCCGATGCCGACTTTTAGCCTCAAATACTCTCCTTTATTTCTTTATTTGACTTTTTTATTAAAATCTGCTAGGGTAGCTTCAGGTGGAAAAGTGTACTACACTAAGTATTCCTTGACCACACTCTCTCGCTTTCGTCTAATGGGAGGACGATAGGCTTTCAACTTATCAGCAGCGGATCGAAACCGCTAAGCGAGACTGTGGATTTAGCTCATGAAGTAGAGCGTTAGTTTGTGGAACTAATTGAACGGATGCAAGTTCCGTATTCCACCCCATCGGAGTTTGGCTCAGCTAGGTAGAGCGTGCGATTTGGGATCGTAAGGCCGTAAGTTCGAATCTTACATCTCCGACTAAATACCTCTTTAGCTCAATGGAATAGAGTAGACGCGTTCTAAGCGTTAGGTTGAGGGTTCGAATCCCCCAGGAGGTACCATAGCTCCTGTCGTCTATCGGCCAGGACATTACGTTCTCAACGTAAGAAGTGGGGTTCAATTCCCCATAGGAGCACATTACTAACAGGCTTTAAATGTTAGTATATTCGGGGGTAGTTTAACAGGTAGAACGGTTGGCTTTGACCCATCAGATCGAGGATCGTACCCTTGCGCCCGAACCAAATTACCGAGTCTTCTAATTGGTAGGAAGTCGGACTCTGAATCCGAAAATCTTGGATCATAGCCAAGCACGGTAACAATAGGTCTTTCGTTTAAAGGAAGGACAGAGCACTCCAAACGCTCTAATGAAAGTTCGATTCTTTCAAGACCTGCATTGCCTCTTTAGTTAATCGGCATAACAGTTGTTTTGTAAACAACATTGGGGAGTTCAATTCTTCCAAGGGGCTCAGATTCTAGTTTAGCACAGCGGTAGTTGCGTTCGCCTGTTAAGCGAATTGTCCTAGGTTCGAATCCTAGAACTAGAGCAAAATGCGAGAGTAGTTCAGAAGTAGAATGACTGCTTGCCAAGTAGTAGGTGGAGGGAGCATTACCCTTCTCTCGCTCATAATCTCGAGGTTGAAAGCGAATTGACGCTCTTAATGACCCGAAAGAATATCGAAGTAAAAGTCAGAGTAGTCTAACGGCTTGGACGGATGGCTCATAATCATCTTGTATTGGGTTCGACTCCCAACTCTGCCACAAATGCCCGTGTAGTCACGTAGAGGGCGTGAGCGGATTGTAAACCCGATGCTCGTTTGAGCCCCGTAGGTTCAACTCCTACCATTGGCACAAAATGCTTCGTGAGTCAGAGGGTTACGACAATTGGTTGTCAACCAATAGGAATGGGATCATCTCCCATACGAGGCGCA
>ERZ1292644.114-Hain-H14-01um-R2-114-length-56213-cov-17_pt1 | contig 56213 bp, 79 predicted proteins | sample MGYA00564402_ERZ1292644 | MGnify/ENA primary metagenome ERZ1292644 (study PRJEB36523, sample SAMEA6512644) | groundwater metagenome | collected 2019-01-09 | study: AquaDiva: Metagenomics assemblies of 32 groundwater samples
GGTTGCGGCCCGCCAGCGCCGCTATAATCAGGAGCACCGGGAAGAGGTTGCGGCCCGCCAGCGCCGCTATAATCAGGAGCACCGGGAAGAGGTTGCGGCCTATAAGCGCCGCTATTACCAGGCGCATCGGGAAGAGGTTGCGGCCTATAAGCGCCGCTATTACCAGGCGCATCGGGAAGAGGTTGCGGCCTATAAGCGAACACGAACCGGCTGTAAACCTTGGCGCAAGGGAGGGCGAGGCAGACCGCCGTTGTCAGCGAAGAAAGGAGAATCGAAAACATGACAGATCGTAGAAGCGGTATGTTTGACCGGAGGGAGTTTCTTGCAACTCCTCAGTGTGGGGGATTTTCACTTGCCGATCGCCCGGAGCGACGCAAGGATGCAAGGTTGCGGGAAGAATTGAATGCACGGGCAGCGACAATCATGGCAGAGCTTCCAGCCCCTCCCTTTCCTCCAAAATCCGGTCTCAAAACAAGCACCGTGAAGCACGGCGTCTATGCGGCACTGAGGTATGGTAGGAAATATGATCTGGCATAAGGTATTCCATAAGCCGGTCATGGGACCATTTACGGATCAGCGGGGATCATACTACCTTTGCAGTTTGGGTCATCGTATCGAAGCCCCTAATAACTGGAAGGCGCGTCCAATGAAGCCGCTCAAAAAACAGCCACGAGGTTCCAAAGCGGCGCGAGAACTGGAAAGGATTGTGCGATGACTCCTGTACTCAAGATCAGTTATCCGAACCGCCAGCAGATTCATGCTGCGAAAGACCCGCCCACCTCCAAGCTGGCCGGGGATGCGATTACCGCCAGCGGCAAGCGGGATTCCGATAAAGCAAAGGTGCTGGAATGGCTGCGGAGGCTCAGCGGCCTTTACACTTCTGCGGAGATAGCTGACTTTTCCAGACTCGACCGACACCTCTGCGCTCGTCGCTTGCCGGACCTAGAACGGGACGGCCTAGTACGTCGTTGTTTGCCGCAAACCTGCACAATAACCGGCCAGAAGGCGATCACCTGGGAGGCTGTACGATGACTCATCACACTCACTTTGACACGGAAGCTAACGCCCGCGTGTGGTGTCTCGATCCTACGTGTCCAGACTACCATCGGAGGGAGCCGCGCTGGGGTCTACTTGCCTTCCTATACATCGGCGGGACGATCCTTGCCGCGATACTGGCATGGTGGGGAGGGTTGCTGTAATGCAAGTTACATTTTGCGATGATTGCGGGCATAGGATCAGTGCGAAAAATCATTACGGTTGTTATTCCTGCGACATGATGGCTATTTGCCATGAATGCCACAAATTGCATCCTAGAGTACCGCACGATAAGCGGCCCAAAGCAACGAAATATCACGGATTCGAGGAGGCGTAGATGTCAAAACGAATCTCAATCGTGGAACGGATCGTAGACTGGTTTTCTGCCGCAGATGGCCCAGAGGCGAGGTTATTGCTGGCTATGATAGTACGCACTATGAGAAATAATGGAACCCTTCTGCCCGATAAGCCAAAGGCAACCAGAAAGACCAGCAAGCCTAAAAGCACAACCATTCCGGCAGATTCGCAGATTAAGGGGACGTGACATGGATCACAAGGAGTACGCACAGGCTCTTCGCAATATTGCTGACTGGATTGAAGCCCACCCGGAAATTCCAGTGCCGCATACTAATAGGATTGCGATTGTGGATATACACTCCAAGTCGGACCTTGCTAGATTGGCGCGAGCTTTTGGAGATTGCAAGAAGGAAACGGATTCAAAATTTTTTATTATAACAAAGGATTTTGGCGGTATTCTAGTTGAAGGTTTTGAATACCGGGAAAAAATCTGTGAACGGGTTGTAGTTGGTGCAAAACAAATCCCGGAGCGAATCATCCCTGAACAGATTATCCCGGCCCATGATGAGGAAATCGTGGAGTGGAAGTGCCCGGACTTGTTGTCAGATTCCGACGTTCCGACAGAAAGGGAAGAAACCGCATGAGCGAAACAGAACCCAAGGCAACCGGGGTGGAGATTGTCGCAGGATTGTATGTAAACGAACCCGCTGGTAACGATCCGCCCAGACTGCATCAATCCCTGGCGCATATTCTTGTTTCTCGCAGCCCGTTGCACGCTTGGTATAAAGCATTTGCGGAGGTCCCCGAAGAATACACGGATGCAACCGATAGGGGCCAGCTAGCTCATGCGCTGCTTTTGGGGGGGGGAGAGATCGTTGTAGTACAAGCAAATGACTGGCGTACCAATGCGGCGAAGGCTGAAAGAGACGCGGCCCGCGCAAATGGTAAAACACCTGTCCTGGCGCACAAGCTAGAAGAAGCCAGCATTATGACAGAGAAAGTCCTTTCTCAATTACAGAAGCGCGGAATTGAATTAACAGGCGAATCAGAAGCTACGGTCATTTGGCAATCTCCCTATGGTGCTTGGTGTCAAGGGCGACTCGATCACTTCCTATTTAAGTCAGGTACGATTTGGGACTTCAAGTTTGTCCAGAATGCCTCAAAAAAAACCTGTGAAGCCTCATTCATAAACTATGGCTATGATATTCAGCACGCAGCCTACGTAGAGGCCATCGAGACGATCTTTCCAGAATTGGCCGGGCGGGTGAAAATGCTTTTTTTGTTTATCGAAGTTGATCCTCCCCACGCCCTACGCATTATGCCGGTGGGGGGAACCATGCGAACTTCCGGCCAATGGCGTTGGGCGCGAGCCTGTGAGGAGTGGAAACAATATCTCAATTTCTATGGAAAGGAAACGCCCTGGCCCGCCTATTTAGATGATGGGGAAGCGGCTGAGTGTCCGCCTTGGGCGTTGAACGCGCAGATTGCAGAGGAAACTATTCGAGAAGGAAGTAATGAATGAAATCACAACAAAGCCAATTTACGGACAGTTGGGCGGTTAGAGACCTGGTTCCTATCCTCATAGGAATTTCCGGCTGCCAAGGTTCAGGTAAAACCTACTCGATGCTGGAATTATTACACGGGATGCAGGAAATTCTCGGCGGGGATGTTTTCATTGTAGATACGGAACACAAACGGGCCACATTTTATGCCGATCTTAAAGACAAAAATGGACGACCGATTTTCAAGTTCCGTCATGTCCCGTTTGATCCACCATTTTCACCGCTCCGCTATTTAGAGGCAATCGAGTATTGCGTTTCCAGGGGGGGGAAGTTGATAGGAGTGGATAGCCTCACGCATGAACATAGTGGCGAAGGTGGCGTGATGGATCAGTCCGAAAAATTCCTTGATCGAAAGTGTGAAGGGAAACCAGATTCAGAAGTAGAGGGTATCCGTAAAAGAAATTTCATGCTTTCGTTGGTGGCCCCGAAAACCCAGCGCAAGAAACTCAATAGCCGGATCATCCAAATGGGGATCAATGCTGTGTTTTGCTATCGAGCTGCTGAAAAAATCAAACCCATTTCTGGAAAAGAACCTGAAAAGTTGGGTTGGCAACCGGAAACCACTTCTCCACTTTTCTATGACATGACTCAAATGTTTTTGCTTGGTCCGGGGGCGGATGGACGGCCAACCTTCAAGACCGAAGTGGTAGCAGAGCGTATGCTGATAAAATCTCCGGCACAGTTCCGGGAATGGTTTCAAGAGGGTCAGCAATTAAATAAGGAAATGGGAAAGCGGATGGCGCAATGGGCTGCTGGTGGAAAGACCATCCAACGAGTTGCAGGCTCCACGGCCAGTCCTGAAGCTGGCCTTGGACCTGCCGGGGGCGGCAATCCTATCCCTCCGCCCCCAAAGGATGCGGGCAACGCTTTCCAGCCAGAAGCGCTGTCCGCACAAGGAGCCGGGGCGTCTGCGCCTGTACCGCCACATGATGGCGGTGCGCCCCCCAAGAGTGCGGCCCCGGCTCCTACTGCTCGCGGAAGAAAGCCTAATCCGGCCAATTTCGAGGAATGGGTTAAACGCTATGAGCTTGTAAGGAAAGAAGTTGGAGACGAAATCTACTACTCAGTCCTCGGTAAGAATGGTTTTGAGCACGCGAATGAGGCCAAAAACAAGGAAATATGGGCTTCCTTGCTCAAAGAATGGCGGGAGGCGTATAAGGACAGCCGAAACGCTTCGAAGCCTGCTACAGCGCCAGCCAGCCCGTCTAGCGGCGATCCTATAGGACAACCAGCGATGCCACACGGCGCAGAAATGTCAGAACTTTGGCGACGAATTCAGAAGGAGTGGGGGTTAGACTTTGATGGGATGCGGGAATTTATGGACTCGGTTTTTCGGGGGGATGTTTCCGAAACGGAAATCTCCGAATTCCTCAAGTTAGCCTGGATCATGGGCCGTGGCGATGGGGTATCGGCAGTCCGAGCAGTCAAAGAACTGGCAAAGGTCACCTACACGGACCTGCGAGCTTATCTTATGAAGGCCACGACGAACGAGGAAAACCGAGAGCGCTGGCTAAAAATGTTGGCACTCGGTCAAGAACAATTCAAAAATAACGGTAAGGCGCTGCGGGAAATGATCCTTGTGGGGATTCAGCCGAAACCGGCGATGATCCCGGCGGGAGATTATCAGCGAACGGAGTTTGATTTCCCATGATCCAAGCGGGAGAAACGGAGTTGTTCGCATGAGCAATCTCGATAAGAACTTTCAGTGGCTAGAATTTCTCTCTAGCCCAAAAACCACAGAGTTACTGAAACCGCATCCGCACCACTGCCCGAATTGTGGCGAGGACTGGAAATGCTACGGTTCCGGTTGCACACTTGGGCCAGAGGCTCCCTGTGAGAGAACCGAGTGCGAGGAAGCGCTGATGTGGGAGCACTGGCTTAACACGGTGGACCAGGAAAGGGAAAGGATTCTCCGATAACGGCAACAAGATGGCCCCTACAAATGGTGGAACGTGCCAGAGGTCCACAAGCACATTATAACCGAAGGTGGACCAGGGGCCTATAAGATGCCAGCGACATTAGCCTTATCGCCTCATCTGAGGAAACCGCAAGTGCGGAAACCTGCGGGAACGGTAGGTGGGTTACAATGCCGCTGGCTGAAAGTTCCTGCTGCGGTACGAGGCTGCCGAAAGCCGTTAGGAGACGCGAAGTGCCTCTGAACCGGCCAGCAGGATGACGCTCGCGCCTGTCTAAAGTCTTGGACGGGCCGAGGGCAGGCGCGGACCGTAAAAAGGAGGATTCCGAATGATCTCGAATATATGGGACTTCATTCGATTTCTGTTAGGGAGGCCAGAAGTTTTAGCAGCATCTGCTGTGATTTTCCTTTGGCAAGCGTTCTTGCTGATTGTTTTCTGCAAGGGGTCGTGGGAGGATTCCGAATGGCCACAGTAATAATTATCGCACTGCTCGTTCTTTTGCTTTGTGTTCCCATTACTCGTTGGCTTGGAAGAGAGGAGGATTCCGAATGAGTGAGCCACATTGCAAATGCCGCTATTTCAGATACGACCGTGATCCTGGTGGAAAAAGCGAGCGAGAATACTTGGATGGTGTGCTCTGCGATTCTTCGGAATGTGAACTGCACAACTTGGGCGTTAGGCAGGAGCTTGAAAAATTGCAGGCCGAGCTTGCCGCCGCGCAGAAAGATCGAGATGACTGGAAACGCAAGGTAGAGCACTCTCATTTTGTGGTGCAGGATAAAAATGTTTGAACTGCTAATGATTCCGTTGCTTCTTGGCTATTTCAGGGTTGCCATTCCTGATAGGCGTAAAGGTACAGCAAACCACAGACTATTTCAGAGGCGCAGGGAGACCGACGTTGCGGTGGACTGGCGGGCGCTGGGCGAACGAGCAGACCAAATATTTACCGTTTGGTTAATGCAGCACAACGATTATTCAGAGCACCGTTGCTGGGAGTGCGGACCTGTCAGGGATTGGCTCCGCGCCTGGGAAGAGGTAGAGAGAAAGGAGTCGCGTCAATGAGTTCTTCTGCTGACTTCATTATCGCCCATGCGGAACACTGCGACAAGTGCATCGAGGTCGAGGAGCGCACGGATTTGACAGACGATGAAAAATGGCAGATACAGGAAGAGTGCGCCATTGAATCCTGCATCCCGTAGGAAGGAGCCGAAATGATCCTATGGTGTGCGATTTGCAAGCAACTTACTAAGCACCGTTGTTCACTAGCATTTTATCTGTGCTTAACGTGTAGGACGGTCCGATGTCAGTAAAAGGAGCTACGCCGATGAAGAAACCAAATTATTTGACACCAGCAGAACAACTCATGGCCCTGGTGCGGGAACTTCGATTTACGCTTAGAGCACTAGCCGAGAACGTGAGGGGTCATATCTCAAGAGAGGATCACATCTCGCGCCCTCCATTGGAAGATTTTTTAGAAGAGAAAGTGGACACAAGGGCCGCGTCGCGGCAGGAGCAATTGAAAATGGTATGCCGATATGCTTCCGATTTAGAAGAAGAATTGTTGGCGATGCAGGCATCCGCAATTGTACAAGCAGTTACAAAACCGCCCCGCGCACCGCGCTAGGAGAGGGGGCACGATGACCGATCCGAAGTTGGCAGAGCTTATAGAAAAAGTCCTATTGAAGTATTGGATTGATTATGGCACAGACCTTCCAACCAACCAACTAGTTCATCGAATCGCCAAAGATGTTTCAAGGACGATCAAGGCCGCGATTCGGAAGGAGACAAAATGCAAGTCGAAAAGAGCGGCGCGTACTTCAAGGTAAAGCGTGGAGAGTCCTACTTTTGCTTCCTTGTTGGTAGTGACAAAGCATCGTGGACCACACTGCCCATCTGCGGGGAGGCTCGACTCTTTACCAGTCGCAACCAAGCTGAGGCGTGTATAACAGAACTTCTGCGGCGTAACCGGGAGCGAAGAAAGGATGAACAGCAGAAGCGGTGGGGCAAATGTCGTGATTATCTATTGGTGCATGACGCTATCCCAGATGCGCGGAAAGCGGCCAAAAGGAATGATGTCTTATTTGATACAAGCGTTTGGGTCACTACTTTATCAAAAATGCTTTCTAGGGGAGAGTTTCCAGGATGTCAAAAGCTAAAAAGAAACCGGTGAAGGCCCTCCGACACAAGCAAGGCAAGCCCGCCCAGGCGGGCAAGCTCGAAGCATCCCAGACTAGGTGCTACGAGCATCATGAGGCGTTGAGCGGCACACTGCGAGACCTTCTGCAAATTAAAGCGTCCCTCGGTCGCACCCGCTATTTTGGTGTCTCCGCTGAAAGTTTCAGCGGACGTTCTGGGAGGCCGGTTGTGCAAGATAAAGAACTCCGCGAGAGAGATTTGATGATTTACAACCGCTACAGGACAACGCTTGATTACATTGGAGCGATTCTTGACCACAACATCTACTGGCTGGAACACCAGCTAAAGAAAGGGTGGATTGTGAAATGAAAAAGCCGGCGAAGGTGCGACGGGAGAAGCCGCTGAATGGGCGGTTGGGAAAACTTGAGCCAATGCCAAAGACGTGTTGGCATTCACGTCTCTGGAAACAATGGGAAAAGGAGCATTCAGCGCGGCGGGAGAAGCCGCTGGTGCTGACGGAGCGCCAATGGGACATTCTTTCTATCGCCGTAAGTTTCTACTCCTCGCGCTCCTACTCAATGGATGAGGCTGTGGCGATATTGGACATTATCGGCAAGAATGGCGAGCGTGCCTACCGCTTAGGAGTCATGCCGCATCCGGGAGGGAAGTGATGGCGCTCCCAGACCTTAAACTCTGGCCTGAAGAGGTTTGGCCGCGATGCCAACAATGTCGCAGGATTTCCAGGAAACTTAGTCCGACAGCACTCATGGCAATCTCGTCCGTCCAAATCGAGGAGCCTTCCATCAACGATATTCTTTGTGATTGTGCGGACAGTCCGGTTTCAAAATGAATTCATTCAAAGGAACAACTCTTCAAGACGGTAAATGGTATCCGATGTATGGAAGAATTAGGTTCTCGTGTTGTGATTGTGGCCTGACTCATCTTGTAAAAATCCGTTTGTTTCACGGAGAGCCTCAATGGAGCATGACGAGAGATAATCTAGCAACCAGACGAATACGGAAAAAGAAGCATCTAGGAGGGAAGAATGGGTAAGATGAATTGTGGGTGTCGTATTACATTCTCAACTATCGGGAATGACTTGGAAGTACCGAAAGTTGAGGTAGACCAATCTGTCTGCAAGTATCCTGCGGTCGTGGCGGATTCGGAGGAGACAAAGCGGCAGTTAGTGAGTTCCGAATCAATCCGTCAGGCCGAAAAGGATATTCTCATAAAGGAGATCGAAACCTCCACTAAACTCCGCGCCGAGATCGAACGTACTAAGCAGGTTTACGAGGCTGAGAAAGAACGTGTCATTAGTAACTACGAAGCGATCTTGGGGCCAATTAGAAAAGCGTGGGGTTCCTGCGCAAGTTCCGACGGAATACTAGGGAATTTCACCGCTTTTTTGATACAAGAGCGAGACCAACTCCGCTCCGAGATCGAGCGTACTAAGCAGGTTTACCAGTGCTCCATTGATGCAAGGGAGGCTATCATCCTCAACCTCCGCGCCGATAAAGTAGCCCTCCAAGAAGTCGTTGACGATACTGCGGAGCTTATCAGAAATCGAGTGGCGGAACGCTCTCAAGACCAGGCCGAGAAAGCGGCCCTGAAACAGCGCGTGCGGGAGCTTTCCGCCGATTTGGAGTTTGCGAATCGCAAGACGCGAGAACTTGAGGCCGACCTTGAGACTTGGAAACAGAACGATGCAATAGAGAAGGCACGGGTTGAGGAAAGTCGAAAACAGCTAAGGGATACGGTAGAAATGCTGCGGGGAAATGCGCCCCAGGAAGGACAAGCAGCCAACGAGAGGAGTGATGCGAAATGACAGGGCCGATAATCCCGACATACAAGCCGTCGTCGCCATAGTCCGGCGTGGCGATGCAGAGAAGGTCGGGCGCAAGTTTGCAGCAACTCGCAAAGGAAAGGAGGAGTGTTGATTCGACCGTGAAGGCGCAGGGGGCTGGCCCGCAGCCCCTCCCTGCGCTGGGCTTGGTGCTGAGGCGTGGTAGCGCATGATAATGCGGATGCGAAGGCCGTTAGAGCCTATGTGCTCTGTGGTTTCCGCTACCAGGGAGACAGCATCCCGTGATGAAGTCGGGCAGTGGTCCGGCCAGTACCGAGTCCAGCGGAGGGAAGCGTGGAAAAGGATTGAGGAGGAACCATGTTGCATATCTACTCAACTCTATGGCAACCGCTAACCGGATTCCGAGATGCTGCGGGTGAAATTGTTCACACTAAAGCGCGGGCTATTCACAGATGCCACGAGTGCCGGGACTGGCGCACGGCGGCAAAACTCAAAATTCTGGCATACTATGACCATGTAAATATTCTGTGCGCCGATGGCTGCTATGGACAGAATCGCAGACAGCGGAGGAACCATGCCGGATGACGAGCGGGTAATTGAAATTGAAAGAGGACTGACTGACGCCGTAACTTTTCGGCAAAATGTTTATCAGTCCGACGTTCGTTACCTCGCCTTGCAGATAGTGGCCCAACTTGACCGCCTGGCGGAGGCCGAGCGCCAGGGGATGCTGAGGGCGGCTGAGATTGCTAAAACAATTGGCTGCGAACCCTGCGCGGAGCATATAGCCGCCGCGATCCGCGACGAGGCCGAGAAACTGGGAGAGGGGACATAATTACATTGCCGACTCTAACCGTGCATGAGGGTAAGTGTCAGGTTTGTAAAAAGAAAACTTTTATCACGCAGTCTGGGCTTTGCCTGAAATGTATTGTAAGGAGGCTCACGGAGAAGGAAATCCCACTGCGCATTACACAAGCCGCGAAGCTGGGGAGCCAATGAGAAAGCGTAAATGGGTTTACGTCGGCCAGCCAAAAGACTACGGTATGTCCTGCGACAAGTGCGGCGGCATCAAGATCACCTGGAGCGAGTTTGAGCACATGCTTTGGTGCTATGACTGCAAGATTGACACGCCGGGGAATTCTGGGATGTTTGACGGCCCAATCCCGATAAATGCCGCCCGGTTGCTGGGAATGAGTTTTGACCGGCTAAACCTAAAGACGGGGAAGATAATGAAATTCCGCTTGAAAGGGTAATGATATTTGCTCCGAGTGCCAGGACGAGGAAGAGGGAAAGGGCAGAGGGAGGGTAAATGGCTGAAAGAAAAGAGCAAGCTTGGCGAAGATGGAACGCCTATGGCCCAGTTACAGGAGGCGATGGGAGAATGCGAGTGTTGAGGATTGGGCCAAGCGGTGTGGGCGGTCTGACTTCCAGTTGTGGTTGTGATATAGCCGCAACAAAGGAAGAAATCGAAACCGTTATTTTCGCTGTCAATTCCCATGCTGACGCTCTGGCTCTGGCGCGGGCTGTGGCGAAGGAGCAATCCCGATACACGATTGGGAAGATGGCCCGCAAATTACTGAGAATGGAGGGTGAGAAAATATGAAGCCGAGAACAACCCGTGAACTCGAACGCCGGGAGGATGCGCGGAGACTGGAAGAGGCGTTCCTAATTCAATTGAAGAACATGCTTGCTATCAAAACCCACTTGTTCTGGCAACGCGAATACCAATTTGACTCGAAGCGGCGCTGGCGGTTCGACTTCGTATGGCCTTCTCGCATGGTAGCGGTCGAGCTAGAGGGCGGCATGTACTCAGGCGGGCGGCATACCAGGGGTGCTGGATTCGAGAAGGACTGCGAGAAGTATAACGCTGCTTCTCTCGCGGGCTGGAAACTTGGCCGCTTTACTTCCAGCATGGTGGACAGTGGGGAAGCACTAAAGTGGCTGCGAAAGGCATTGCTTTAAGTTCGCCGGTGGTTCATTGGGCCACTATCTGCAAGGCGGTGAGTGAAAACACCGCGCTCCAAGCTAGGCGATGGCCGAGGAGCATCTTGTGATGATGAGAGAGGGGAGAGCCTGATGAACTCTCCCCAATGCTATGAAGATTGAAAGAAAGTGGGAAATGCCGCACCGATATACCTTCAAGTTGAAGTCAGTAAAATCTTTGTTGACGGATGAAATGGAAGGCGTGTGGGCTGATCCGTTTTGCGGGCGATATAGCCCTGCTGAGGTTCGGAATGATGCGGACGAAAACAATCCTGCTGAATACCATTTAGATGGGTTAGATTTTTTACGGTCGCTAGGCACGGCTTCGATTGACGGGGTACTATTTGATCCTCCTTATTCGCTTTCACAATGTTTACGGAAATACAAACCAATCCATAATGGAACAGCGGGAAGGGCGGAATATCAGGCTCGATGTAAGGATGAGATAGCCCGCGTCGTTCGCAAAGGCGGAAAGGCCATCTGCTTCGGGTGGAATTCAACTGGCATCGGCAAGAAGCGTAATTTTAAGTTGGAGAGGGTTTTGTTGCTCTGCCACGGAGCTTGCCATAACGATACGATTATCACGGTGGAGTTAAGTATATAAGTCTCATAAATCTATGACCAAGCAACCTGTTGTCTGTCTTTTGTGCCCGGAGCAGGTTTACCGTGGAAGGCTCTGCCGCCAGCATCGGGAACAATATCTGAAAGTCTCGGAAGGAAACGGCTGTACGGTCCAAGAGTGGATCGAGGAATTAGCGGAGAGGAGGAAAGCGAATGATCCCCCACCTATGCCGATTTGACTCAGCGGAGCATCTGGTAGGTAAGAAGCGCACCTACGCGGCAGTCAAGGAGGCTGTTTTATCCGCTGGACGGTACTCCATTTTCGAGGCAACTGATTCACCGCGAAATGCAGGTTTATTTAATGACCTGGACCGAGACCCGGAATTGGAGAGGTTTAGGTTGCCGTATCCCTGGATAGGGATTAAGAGGAAAGAGTGAGTATGACCAAGCCCCCCGTTACCTGCCTGCTCTGTCCCAAGCAAGCTGGCCGGGGCCGTCTCTGCCGCCAGCATTACAAAATGTACCACCGTGCCGCAGAGAAGCGTCCGCTCAGCAATATCTTGAGGGGCTGCTGTGGAAAGATGGGCCGGTTTGCCCTACTTGTAAGAAGGGCGACCGCCTCACCCATCGCAAAAATGGCTATCACCAAGGTAGAGTCGGTAGACCAAACCAGCCTATTCACCGCAATCCACGAAAACATCGCTCCCGGAACGATGATCCACACAGATGAACTTGTCGGGTATAATGGCATTGACGAAGTGTACGGCCATGAATCTATCAATCATGGGGCCAAAGAGTACGCGCGGGATGGTGTCAGCACCAACAGCATCGAAAGCGTGTGGGCCGTCTTAAAACGTGGGCTGCATGGCGTTTATCATCACGCCAGCAAAAAGCACCTTGGCCGGTACGTGGATGAGTTTACCTTTCGCTTGAATGAAGGCGACGTTAAGAGGCATACTCTTGAGCGTCTAGACAGCTTGGTGACGGCGACTGCTGGCCGCCGCATTACCTATGGGGAGTTGACGGCATGACTGAGGGTTTAGAAGCTCTGGACAAGATTGCTCGCGTTGTTCTGGACTATCACCCCAAACGGAAGATGAAGGCTGCTCGTAAACGTAAGCGGATGAAGTCTGCGATTGACCGGGCGGCATTCTGGCCAACCAATAGACCTCTGCGATATGCGGACTTGTTCTGCGGAATCGGCGGCTTCCATGCCGCCGCTGATTCTCTCGGCAACGGAATGGAGTGTATCTTTGCCTGTGATATTGACGATGCTTGCCGTACAGCCTACAAGGAAAACTACGGGCTTGAGCCAAAGGCGGACATCCGCACGATTGCCGCTAAGGAAATTCCCGATATGGACATTCTGTTAGCCGGGTTTCCTTGTCAGCCGTTCTCTATCATCGGGAGCCGTGAGGGTTTTGCGGATGCGCGTGGGACGCTGTTCTTTGAGATCGCACGAATCATTGACGCGAAGAAGCCGCTGGGCTTCATTCTCGAAAATGTCCGGCAACTTTCCAGTCACAGCGGGGGCGAGACGCTCCGGCGTATTCTAGAGGTACTCCGGGGGCTTGGCTACACGGTAGAGCACCGGATTCTCAACGCTCTTGATTTTGGCTTGCCGCAGAAGCGTGAGCGCATCCTGATTGTCGGCTGGCGTGGTGAAGTGGCCGGATTTAGATGGCCGGAAGAAAAGATGCCGATGAAGCCCCTGTCCGAAGTGTTGGAGAAAACGGTAGACGCTCGGCACTATGTCAGCGAACGCATCTTGAAGGCGCGAAAGAGAGCGCACACGTCGAAGATAGTGCCGTCAATCTGGCATGAGAACAAGGCCGGTAACATTTCCAGCCATCCGTTTTCCTGTGCGCTCCGGGCCGGAGCTTCATACAACTATCTCCTGGTCAACGGAGAGCGTAGACTAGCTCCGCGTGAGATGCTCCGGTTGCAGGGGTTCCCCGATACGTTTAAGCTGGTATGCGCTGACGGGGAGACGAGAAAACAGGCTGGGAACGCAGTACCCGTCCCGATGGTCAAAGCCGTCTTAGAGGCTGCGCTGCATGTCCGCAAGAGCTAAGCTTAAAGGGAAAGCACTCCGTCGCACTGGCCCATACCCTCTTGGGGAGATCACGGACGCGGTAGCAACTGCCAGCGGAAGAAAAACTTATGATTCCCCCATCCGCTCGACCGGCCCCGCGTGCTCAGGAAAATCATCCTTAAATGCGAGTGGATCGCGGTAGAATCGCAAATCCCCAATATCGAGCGTGTGGGTGTAGACCTTGGCCCAGAACGGGGGCCGAAAATCCATTGACTTATCGTGGTAGTGGGTTGAGCGTTTTGTGTTATCGTGAGCGGTTCCGTATAGAATGGTCTGGGCGATGTCCAGACATTCTCCCCAAACTTCCGGCTTTGCCCAATCCAACGGCTTGAGCAGTTTGGGCCGGTTCACGTCCTGCGGATTGAAGCAGGAGAATTGCTTGGGTTGCAGGATCACCCCAGGCCAAGTGTTACCCCCATAGCGCCCCGCCAGCACGCGGTTCCTGACTATGTTAGCCACTGCCAGACGACAGTTATTATCTTGGCCTCTTGCCTCTCCGAATAGCAGCATTGCCAGAAGAATATCGTGCGGCTGATCGTGAAGCGGGACTGTCGGGTCAGGGAGTTTTAGGGTCTGGTTTTTCATTGCCTCTTCCTTGATCGGAACTGCGGACATTCCCGCTCCTCGCATTTGTCAAGATTGCGATGGCGCTTAGAGCCGCTCCTACCGCCCCTGTAGCCATAACTATGAGCCTCTCGTCAACGATCTGGTGGTGCATAAAGTGAACTGCAAGCAGAGCGAAAAACATGGCTATACCAGCCCAAAGCAGCTTGTCAAACTGCGATTGGAGAAACTTGAGGAATTGGGAACCGTTCATTTATTTATTCTCCCAAGGGCTTCTTTTATGCAATCTGTGTTGGACTGGATCACCTTTGTATTATCCTGAACGATACTTTTGAAGTCCTGAGCATAGGCTACAAATTGATCTTGCACAAGTTTGAACCTTTCAGTGGACGATTGTCGGTCCTGGCGATAGAAATGGAACACCAGCGCAGCCAACACGCCCCCCGGCCCCATCGAGATCAGAGCATCAATCAGTTTGTCGGTGTAACCTGCGGTCTGCATGAACATGAGAAATGAAAGCATCAAAATCTCCTCTCTATTGGAAGTTGAATCGCAACCCGGCGCTAACTCGCGCTTGCAGTTCGTTGTTGATCGGGGCGACTACAGCTTCCCCGGAGAGCACCCAGGCCACGCCGTACCGCGTCGGGAATACCAGCGACCCGCCGCCGTTGACGATGCCGGACGTAGCCGCCCCGGACGTAGCAACCCCACCCTGCGCAAAGGTTTCCAAGAAAACTTGTTTGTCCCCTTGGAAACCAGGCACACGGTAGACGCCCCCTGCAAGCCTGCGAATCACCCCGGCGCTGGCCGAAAATGATACCCCCTCGATCCCGATAGGCCGTGCGGTGATAGCGGTATAGGGCCGCGTGGCCCCTGAGCCGTAAATGTATTGGAGCACCCCGGACGACCGGGGAACACTAGATGGCTCGAAGCCAGCCGCAAGACCAATGGTCTGCGCACGCACGGGATATGCTGAGCAGATGATCGAGACGAGTAAAAGCAAACGGAAGCCGCTAAGAGTGTTTCCATATTGCTGTGCTCCTTGTATCACTTGCTCATCCTTTAGTTCCGGGTGTTCGGCTCTGAACTTTATCCATTCACGTTTAGAGTTTCGGCGCGACAATCCCATTCCAGCATTTTCTAGCAATCTTCCCAACCAAAACAAAAGCAAAGCTAACTTCTTCATGGATTCCTCCTTACACTTGTTTTTTTATTTCCCGAATTTGGGAGACAGTTGATTTCGTGCCCATTTCCGATCTTCTTCCGTAAGAGGAGCCGGGCCAGTTGCCCTCCAGGGCAAGTCAAATATCATCCACTGTCTAAATCGGAGCAAAAGCAAAGCCAATCGTTTCATATTTTCTCCTTTTATTCCTACCGTAGCCGTTTCACCTTGCGGATCAATGACCTTGGAATATGTTCGATGTGCCGATGACGATTACCAAAACATTCAATTGCAACCGTCATCCCGGATCGGTCATTTTGGATCAATTCACCTACCGCATGACCAATATAAGGCTTCTCTTCTTTTATATTCTTAAAAGTAAAGTAAGCGTTGCTGTTTGACCACGCATCCTCCCAATCAATTCTTACAGGGTCTCCAAGTTTCAGTTTCATTCGCAATGGAACCTCCTTATCTCACTAAAATAGTTGGTCTCGGAATCATTAGTTCGAGAATCCGCCGCCAAAAACTCTTTTATCATCCACTGTCTTACGCGGAGCAGAAGTAAAGCCAACTTTTTCATGGTTTCTCCTTTTCAAGTTCAAATACCTCTCCGCACAGGGAACATACGACCTGTTGGGACTCTTCTCCTGGAAGTTCACCCATCGGCCAGAAAGGGCCGTGGAAGCAGTTATGATGATTCCAGTCCTCTTCCGCATACGGCCCAACGTGTATCATTCCGCAGCGACATGGGAATTCTCTGACAAACATATCTGTGGTCGGGTTCCATCTTCCGGTTATAATTTCGTTCATGGAGTCCTCTTTTTCATTTTTTAATTCCAATCGTGGGCCTCGGAATTAGCAGACCCAATATCCAAGTCCAAAAACTCCGTTTCTTTGGTGACGTGGCATCCCGAAGGTGCTCCATCGTGTCCGCTGCCGCTGCCGTACCCCGGTCCAGATTCTTGCTTGCCTCGGCTAAACCGTTGATTGCCTCTGAAAGCCTCTGGTCGTCCATGTGCTTATTCAGGTGCTCGATTGTGCCTTGTACCATCCCGATTGTCTCCGCACTGGCTTGAATCAACCCCCCGGTCATTGTCGTTAGCCCCCGAACGGCGCTATCTGTGTCCGTTGCCAGCGTACCATATTGGTCAACCGCAGCGTTAGCCCGCTCAGAGGAGTTTTCGACCGCCTGGGTGATCCGCTCCATGCGGGCATCGGCATGGTCAATTAGCAAGGTCAACTTGGCTGCGGCCGTCGCACTACGCCTACCCAGGGCTTCATAATGGCCTTCCTGGGCTATCGCCGCCCTGCGGATGACCTGTAGGCTACCCCTGGCGCTCTCAAGCAAGCCTTGCGCCCATGACAGCGTAATACGCGCTTCCTGGGAGACTGCCCTAACCTCAAAATCAAGGTTTTCCACGGCAGTCCCGACCCGATCTATGAAAAAGAATAGCCGGAGGCCCACCAGAATCATCGTTAGTATGACTCCGCAGAGCAACCCGGCCATGATTCCGTTTCTAAATCGTTCAATCATAATACTTTAATCTCAAACGTGCCGGTAATTTCCACCTTGACCCGCTGTTTTGCGGTTGCTTCCCGCAAATCCTCGATCATTTCCTCCCCGATTCTTCGCTGTAAGGCATCCTGGGCCTTCGGGTTGCCCCAGAAGGCTTCCCAGAGTCCGATGAGCCAGTTTGCTACCACGGCCAAAACCTCAGCGTCAGGCATCCTCCTTGCCAAATTACCACAATCGTGACGATTGGTACTCCAATTTTCCAAAACAACCACCTCAGAATCAGTTTGATACCGGGATGGATCATTCACCATTCCCCCTAAAATTGAAATTGATAATCAGGGTTCCGACTGCTAGGCCAAGCAAAAACCACAATAGGGGAGTCCAATTCATTGCAAGCAACCTTCCCCGGTCCAGGCAGCATGGCTTTTCTTGCCGGAGATGACCAGAAACAGCCGCCAGAAGGCTTCGCGGAACACCTGCGGCAAGTCTTCCCTTTCGACGCTGCCGTTGACGATGATCGTATACCCCGCAAATGCGCCGTTTTCGGCCACGGCGGATCGGATAGACTTTTCGCAGAGCTTGGTTTCCATCGTCATCGGAAAGTAGACAATCCGGGTGATTGAGGGGGCGAACTCCACCGCGAAGCTGTAGAGCGGCTCCTTCTCCTTCCACGTTCCCCCGCTCTCATGGTAGGCTGAATCAATCACGGCCAGAGTATCGAATACGCCGTTGTGCTGGACGACAAAGCCAGCAGGCGATTTGAACTCAAACGGAAGCCACAACGTAGCCTGCGTCAACAATGCGCTTGACGGCAATGGCGAGAGGGCGAGCGAAGAAGCGCTTGGAGCTTCAGAAGCACACTCGCCCAATGGGGTAAGCGTCAGTAGCAGCAGGACGAGCAGTAGTGAGCGGGAAATGGTCATTTCTTTGTTTCGGCCTTGGCTTGCACCTTCGGATCAATCCGGCTGTCTTTCCAGTTCACGACGAACTGCGCGGGATCAAGCTTGCGTTCCGCGAGGATCACTTTGGTCAACTCATCTCCCTTTGCCGGGTAGCCATCAATCGCCACTTTGAGTTTTTCAATCTGGTCAAGCTGCGGCTGAATCTCTTTGATGAGTGCCGTCCTCCGCTCGATCAGTTGTTGCTGCTCCAAGCCGACCACGCGGCCCCGCGCAACTTCTCCCTCCGTGAGTTTCAATTCGGCGGAGGTATCTTGCGCCTGCGCCATTGCGACAGCCGCGATGATGAGAAGTAGGGCAAAGTCTGCGAGTCCAGCATATTCTTTCCAGTCTTTTTTCATTGTTCCCCTTTCCACCTACCGACATCCCACGCCCAATAGTGCGATATTTTGACCAGCCGCGCAAGAGGGTGCTGCGGCATTGTCGGCCATTGCGAACCAGCCGGTTTGCTGCGCTCTTGTTGCACTAGCCTGCGACGTTCCTACCCAACCATCTGAAGTAAAATTTGTAAAATCAAACCCTGCATTGGGACTGAGTGAATTATCAAAGAGTATAACATCATTGCCAATCTGTCGAGAGACGTCTGTGTTTATCGCATCAAAATGAATGAGACCAGCAGCGGTTTCACTGCTGGTACTCGTTGCGGCCCCTACAACGGAAGAAGCAATGATGGCAACCGTGTTATCGCTTAATGCTTGATTCGTGGAAAGAAATAATCCCTGCGGCTGGAAAACCATCCCGGTAATGGTTCTAGCCGCTCCCAAAGTCGGTAGCGTCGTCGTTCCTACGTCCCATTGGCCACCCTTGATAATCAGGAACGGCATAATGGTAGAAAGTCTAGCTTGAGCGTTCGAGATATTCAGGTCGAAGCCGGTACTGGTAAACCCCAGGAAGTTTGCGAGGAGATCAACCGTTTCCGCACCCTCTGTAATATGGGCGATGCTGGCGTTAGCATTGGTGTATGACACCGCATCTACAGTGGCGCTCATCGTTGCGCCGTCGTCCACGCCCCAAGCCATCGTGAACTCTTTGGTAGCCGAAGCTGCAAAGCCAATGGAACTGTTAGCCTGAACGCCAGTACCATCTCCTGTAAACGCATCGTAGAGCATCATCACAAAGTCGCCCGTGAACCCCACCGACGCGCCGTTGTTATTTACATTCCAAGTGCCCGTGCTGGTTGGCATCGCCGAACTATGGCCCACCAAGACATTCGTAATGTCGCTTCCACCTAGAAGCATATATCCGACTAGATATGCTGCTGCTGGAGTCCCATCCCAGGTGATGACCATGTTGGGGGTGGCATTGAAGGCTACCCCGGTTACACGCCGAGCGGACGTTGGCGTGCCATCGGTTAGAATGTCGAGGGCCGAGGCTGTACGAATAGTTCGCCCTACATTGGAAGTAGCAACATTATCGTCTCCCGCCCAAGCAATGCAGCGATGGTTTGTCCCGTCAGAAAATCCCTTGCTCCAGCCTGCGGTTCCTCTTGTCGTATCTGTATTCGCCGTCCCAGAAGTAGCCCACAAGATCACCGCCTTCCCTTGGAAACCAGTTGTTACCGTCGTTGTAGCAGAGCCGGTATTTGCGGCGAATTGACCGGTCTCTACCTGTAGCGCGGCCTGTAACTGCGTCGCGCAGAAGAGGATCGCCGCTAGAAGCAGTGTTCTGGTTTTACGGTTTGTTACTCGGACGCCCATACGATTGTTCCACCCATACTTGCAAAAGTCCAATGCTGTGTCAGTGGTTCCAGGTAAGGAGTGCCCTCGGTTGAGAAAGTAATACCTTTGGCGTCTGGGTCAATGGTTGAAGTAATTTGGTAATAACCACTTGGGTGGCCCATGCTGGCAGGGTAATCCATGCGACTTGTCCCTGATTCATTGTTACGGTAGCGAGAGTAGGTTACACCCCTTTCGTCCGTGCTCATCGAAACGAGTTTCCAGGGATTTCCAGCGGGCATCTCTGCAATCCTGTATTTCCACGCGAAAGTGCCAGTCAGAAAAATCACGAGACAGCCGATCAGTGTTGCGATTTTCATTTTTCCTCCTTCAAAATTCATGGTCATTGTTCGCTTTGTTGTAGATTCGCAAAAACTCCCCATCCGGCAGGAGCGTCCCGATCTTTGTGGCGGTTACATCTGCCGGAATTTCTTTCACTAAATCCGTATTCCCGAATCCCTTCGTGGGAGACCAATAGTAGAAGTCATGCCCCTGTATGGTCTCAGCGTACTGCCGCCATCCCACCTCAGCCGCATAGAGCCGGTCGTAATAGACACGTACCACCTGTACCCCATCAGACCTTGCCTGCAACCATCCCTTCTTGAAGTCCTTGGCCTCAATACGCAAGACAGTATCGTCGCCGTAGTAAATCTTGATGCCTATGGCCTTGGCCGTGCCCTGCCCGGAGACTTCCATTGTGGCGATAGGGCACTCAGCCCAGGCTTGGGACGCCAGCAGCAAGGCGGCAAACACGAAAATTACCATATAGCGAATCCCATCGTGCCCGACAATTGCGTTGCCGCCGACGTAATGATGCAAACTGAGTCTCCCACCGTCTCTGTCTGCATAATTATGCCGACACCTGATCCTTGCACAGTACCTCCGTTAGCCGCGTAGTTTTCCCCTTCTGGTCCCGTCACCCCGCCATTCATTCCAGCGGTGCTAGTTCCGCAGGTCGCGCCAGTCCCAGCGATAATCGCCACATTGTTTGCCGCCGCCGTAATAAGTCGAATGGAGCAGATACGAACATGGCGGTTAGCCACGCCGGTTACGATCAACGTGGTTGTGGCTGTAACGATGTCAATAGGAACAAACGTATCACATACTGTGATATTGGTTAAAAATCCGCCAGTTCCCCCGCTACCCAAGCCCGGAGCCGGAGTTCCGTTCGCTGGAGGAGCCGCACCGATGGCGGCATCGAACGCCGCGCCCACATTTCCAAGGTTCCGAACCGTTCCGATGACCTTCGTGGTTTCCGCCGCAAGGTTGGCGGTGGTAACGGTCGTTACGGTTGTGATCGTGCCACTCGTGACCGTCACATCATTGTTGGTCCCCAGGTTTACCAGCAAACCGTCAGTTGAATTTCCTAACGCCCGGTCCCATGTAGCCCCGTCAAACCAGTGTGGGTAGGCGGCAAGCCCGCTAATCGTAGGGTTTACCGTGTTGTCGCCCAGGACCGCAACTGCAACCAGTTCGGTGTCGGCGGTCACTGTCCCGCTCACTGGCTGCGTAGCTTGCCAAAACGTACCTGACACGGGCTGGGTTGCCTGCCAGAAGGTTCCGCTAACAGGTTGCGTCGCCTGCCAAAAAGTCCCAGTGACAGCAACCGATGTGTCTGTGATGTCAACCAACAACCCCCCTGCTACCGTCCCTTGAACCGGCTGTAAAGTATTCGCCGCCACTTCCATCATCATCGCCGTTCCGGTTATGGTCGCATCTATGTCGCCTTCGGTGTACTGCGCTCCGCCAGCACACCCCGAATCGCAGATCACGTTCATGGCTCCAGCGCCATCTCCAACGATAGTTGTTCCCGAAGGGATCATCCAGAGTGCTCCATTCGCATCAACACGCAGGCCAATCGCATCCCCTTCAACCGGCGTCAAGGCACTCAACGCATCGTCTCGAATCGCTATCGCCAATGTACCTGTCGGCGTGGCTCCGAGCGCAGTGTCTACCGCGTATTGTGTCCCGCCCGCGCACCCGCTATCACAGATAACATTCATGGCTCCTGCCCCATCGGAGACCGTCACTGTTCCGCTGGGAATCATCCAAAGTGCGCCGTTTGCGTCTACGCGAAGCCCGATAGCATCGCCTTCAACGGGGGTTAAAGCGCTCAGAGCGTCATCCCGAATGGCTATTGCTAAAGTTCCGGTCGGGGTTGCTCCCAAGGCCGTGTCCACTGCGTACTGCGTTCCACCAGCACAGCCGGAGTCACAGATCACGTTCATGGCCCCAGCGCCATCGCCAACGACGAATGTGCCCGACCCGTAATTAACGGTGAGTTCCCCGCCGTTATCATCCACGCTCAAGACGCCGGTTGAGTCCGTCGCAACTGTGACTCGCAGGGCTGTAACCTCTAAGCCAGCACCAATCGGAGGGGCAGTTCCCGCCCAATCCACAGTGATCGCGTTGCCGCCATCCTGGACATTTACCGCCGCCGCCCCTGCCGCGTTGTCCACGGTTACGTTATGGCTGTCCGGGAGTTGCAATGCCGCTGTTGCCGCCCCGGTAGGCAAAGGCAGAGAAACAGCGGAAATCGGCTGGGTTGCCTGCCAAAAAGTTCCCGTAACCGCGATGGAAGCATTGTTGATCGTTACGTCTCCAATGTCCACGCCAGGCTGTGTCTGCAAAGCGGCGGTCGCTGCCCCTGTAGGGAGCGGCAGGGATACCGCGCTCACGGGCTGTGTGGCTTGCCAGAAGGTTCCACTGACGGGTTGAGTAGCTTGCCAAAATGTGCCGGAGACTGGTTGTGTTGCCTGCCAGAAGGTCCCCGAAACCGGAATCGAGGCATTGGAAACATTCACTAGCAATCCGCTTGCCACAGTCCCCTGCAACGGAAGCAAGACGTTTCCGGCCCCTTCCATCATCGCGGCCACGCCGGTGATCGTAGCGTCCACGTCCCCCTCGGTGTACTGTGTGCCAGCCCCGCACGTCCCGCCCGTACAGGTAATGTGGATAGGGTTCGCCGCTCCGACATTTACACCGCCATATTGCCAAATATTAACTAAAGCGTAATCTTGTGAGTGTCCGACCTGGGCTGCAATGATCGTGAGCAGAAGAAAGATGATGATGCGCCATGCCCAGAGCCAGCGTTGCTCACGGCGGCGCTCAATCATGGCCGCAACTTCCCGGTCTTTTCTTTCCTTTTCTTCCCATTCCAGCTTGATTTGGCAAGCCTCCTCGTCTTTCACTCGTTTCTCATCTTGAGCTTTTAACCGCGCAACTCTCTCAGCCTTGTCCTTTTCGGCTTGTTTTATAAATTCATTCCGAAGCTCCTTAACTTCAAAATAAATCCTATCCCGGTTTTCATTCACTGCGGCAACAATCAATTCAGCACCCTCTTTTATTTTTACCGAGTTGCTGTCCATCTTGCCGCAAAGCTCTTCTGCTTTAAGGTGAACTGTTTTGAATCCTCGGTTAAATGCTTCTGTCATCATGGAGAGATAAGGAACATGACCATCATCCTCTAAACTTCCTTGGAAACTTGGCATTATGGGAGTTTCCTGCTTTTGTGCCCAAACCAAGCAGTTATACTTGGCCCATCCCTCTTTCTGATCGTCAGAATAAGATGTGTGGTGGAGTTTTGCATGAGCAAGGTTCTGCAAATAGATTTCTTCCGGCACATCGGCTGACACTGCATAACCAGCCAGCGCAGCAGCCCCAATCCACGCCGCTTGGCTTTCAGTTAATTCAATCCTCATTTGTGCCTTCCACCTATATGTTGGGTTACTTCAAAAGTGCTTGAGCCGGATGGGGTTCCGTCCGGCAGGGCCGTTTCGACATATCCAACAATTTCTCCCGGCCTAAAATTACCTTCCGGAAAGGCCCAAGGCGTTCCCAATTTTTTGTGTTTGTATGTTCCCCCTGAAACTACGTCGCTTACATTGTAATCTGTAGTAGGCCAGGGCGTGACTGTGCTCTTTTCTTGAATTTCTACCAGCCAGCAATATTCGGAAACAGTTACAGCTTCTCGGTCCCCCACACCGTTCACAGGCAAATCAATTATTGCCACAGTTCTAGGCATTTACATTTTCCTTCTATACCATGCCGCGTCGGTGATCGTAACTTGCCGTGTCAGAATCATTCTAGTTCACAATCCTAATCATCAGTTCGTCACCGTGAAATGAAAGCAATCTGGGTTTACATCTGGCTTCGTTACCGAAAACGTAACCGACCCGGCGCTCTGCGCTGTGATAACGTGCGTCAAGACGCTTGGCGTCGTGTTGCAGGTTACTCCAATACGTGTCCCTGCGCTGGTAGCAGCAGTTTGGCGAATCATTATCTCGCTGTTGACCGTGATCGCGGTTGTAGTCAGGGTGCAGGTGTTGGTCAGGTTAGTGGCGCATGAAAACATCCCTGCCGCAGCCGCCGTGCAAGCCGCAACCGACGGATCAGCGGCGCTACCAATGGCGGCGCAGTTGGTTGACGTGCTATAAAGTGGCGCGGTAATACTGCCGGTTAGAGTAGTATTACCAGAGGAGTTAATGGTCATTCGCGTCGCGCCGTTGGTCCCCAGAAAAAGATTGCCGGTCGTCCAATAGTTGATGAGATTGGCGTCACCCGCAGCATCCTCGAACAAGTCAAGTCGCACTACATTACCGGCGTCCTTGGCGAGCGATAATTTTAATGTAGTAATAGCCCCCCCTCCAGATACCGTAAGAGTAGGACTGGAGGTGTTGATTACTGTAAAATTGCTAGGTACTACCCCACCTACTGTGTCCGGCAAATTTCCGACAATATGGGATGTCCCCGTGTTACCGTTATTCAGCGGGCCGGTCTCATTGTTGTTAAGGTCGTTCCCTTCCAGGCGCAGTTCATCTGCATTGAAAACCCCAACGTCTACTCCGTACTTTTGATTACCTCCGACGGAGATGGCGTTAATGTTTCCAACCCGCGAGTTCAACAAGGCGATGTTTAGTGAAGCCGTGTTTACTGCGAATCCGTCTATACCAGCCGTGTTAGACTGATTATTTGACGCGATAGTCGAGTCATGTACTGTTACGCCAGCGACATCGGCGTCATTAACGAAGAAACCATAACCGGAGTTACGCAGTATTCTTCCTTGAAAATTTACGTCCACTCCTCCTGCCACGGTAATTCCGTTTGCCACCGCTGTTACAACCGTTCCCGCTGCGTTCAGTCCAGCGCTTGCCGCCCAGGAGTTTGAAAAGTATGCGCTGACGACGTTGCCAGCAAGGGTGCTATCAAACACGATAGCGTCTCCACCCGTGGTTGTATCCGCGAGAAACTGGTCAAAAAACAGCCAACGCGGAGAGGCACCATACGCGCCTCCTACATTTGAGTGTTTGACTTCCAGCCCGTTCAGGCCGTAGCCGATAGCAACGGATTTGGCGAACACGCCGCTTGTCCCTGTCTCCAAAATGATTCCCTTGTAAAGTATGTTGTCGTCGGCGGAGTAGATCGAGAGATCATCCAGAAATGTATCCACGGCATGGTCAATCGCAAGACCAGTCACTACAAAATTGTCCAAGCGCACGTTGGAGATATGAGTCGAACCCGAAGAGGTAGCCGCCCCATCTCCAGTAATAACGATAGGAGTCCCGAAGCCGGTAGTCGGTGTGGCTCCGGTAATCATCACATCGTCAATTTGGGCGTGATTTCCCGTGCGAATTCTCACCCCGACACTGGTGCTTCCCACATTCGTTGTAAGCCGCAAACTTTGCAGTTTCGCCGTTCCTGCAAGCGTGATCGCCGTGCCGGTAGCTCCGCCGGTCCAGTTCAAGACCGTGGAGAGTCTGCCGGAACCGACCATAACGAACTTGTCTGGACAATTTTGGGCCACACTCACGGCAAAAGTAGCCGCTCCAAGCAGTAACTCAACAGGCTTGGTCACCCCGCTGCCAACATCCTGGGCAATGGTCTGTGCCCCCTCCAGGCCCCGCGCATCCACTATGCCGCCTGTGCTGGGGAGGTCGGCGATAGCGGCGGCAATCTTCGCCCCAGCGGTCGCCCCGGCAAACTGATTGGCAAAGCGGATGGCATTAAAACTTGCCACATTCAAACTTGAAAAACTCCGATTCCGGGCGAAGGCTGGTCCCGCCCGAATCCCAACGCTTGCCGTCCCACTGGTATAGGCCGATATGCGGACTCGGATACTGGTCATTCCAGCAACATTCAGCCCCCACTTTCCGGTTGTCGTAGTGGAACTAACCCCCGCGCCAGATGGGAGCGGATCACCAAGAATAGCAATCCACGTTTGGGCCACGGTAGTCCTTCCAGCCGTAATCTCAAATTGGAGAGTGCCGCTGAATGTTCCGTCCACTGTAATCACAGCAGAGCCGGTATCAGGAAGAAGCGTCAGAGTAACACACGAATTAGCTACTGAACAATCCGTGCTGGCTGCGGTAAGGTCCGCTGCTACTGGAGCTTGTGCTTTGGATAGAACGGGTAGCGCCAAAAGCAAGAATAGCGCGGTGCGCCCCAATGTGCGAAGCGACTTGCGCTGTTTCTGCCTAGTTCCCACACGCCGGTATTCCCCCTGCTCCCCCAAGCGGTGCGATCTTTCCATGCTGTAGGCCATTGCCGCCGCTTGGTCCGGCTCCTTTCCTTCTCTGCGCAGCACCCCAATCTTTTCCGAGACTCTGCGCTGTCCCTGTTTAGAGACTTTTGTTTTCATTGTTCGACCTCCAATCGTTTAGCCCATCCGTTAGTACAGTGACGCGATGTTACTCACGTTGGCCGTGAAGGTTGTCGGTGGTGTGATGGTCGTGAATGTACCAAAAACCTCTCCGACTTTCACAGCGGCCCCGTGGTTCCCAAGTGGCGGGGAGTTGTATCGCGCCGTGGCACTCGAATACTGCACGAGAATATAGTAAGTTGCTGGACCGACTAGGGCTTCCGCGACAGTAAAAGCGATTCTCTGGTAGGCGTCTACGCCGGACCCTGCTGTATCTATTGACTCTGCTATGACGGCGCCGGTACTATCGGCAAGTCCAATATTCATGTTACCGGTCACGTTGGACCCATTGAACACCGCTATCCCGGTTGCACTACAGTTCGCCGGTACAAACACTTCACTGATGTACGTTTCTGTGATAACCGGCGTGGCATCGGTAAAGTCCGTCGAGACGGCGGGAACCAAACCACCTGCTGCGAAGTTCCGGCAACTGGCCGAAAAGCCACCTGCTGCCGCAACGCCACCAGTCGGGGTAAGTGCTCCGGTAATGGTTGTCGCGGGAGTAATCGTAACTGCCCCTGTGCTTGTGGGGGCAATCCCGATAGTCCCAGTTCCTTTGGCATTGATGGTAATGGCTTCAGCGGCCCCGGACGAAATGGCCCGAAGGTTCACGCCGCCAGCCGCCGCCGCGCTCACAATCTCTATTCCAGTAGCAGCGGTGGCTGCGGACGCATCCACCTTTAACGACGGATCAGTTGTCCCTTGCCGACCAGCAACTATGATATTGGCGCTCGCGCCCGTCAAGGCCAAGCTAGCTCCGGTAGCAACCCCAATGGCGGGAGTCGTTAGGGTGGGACTCGTTAAGGTCTTGTTCGTCAAGGTATCCGTAGTGTCCCTGGCGACAAGGCGATCCGTAGCGGCTGGCACGCTAACCGTCACTGTACCCAGCGCACCCGTGACAGGCGATAGCGTGATTGTTCCCGATGTGGCATTGTGCATCAACACTGATCCGACGGTGGTCCCGGCAACTCCTACGTCTATAGTGCTGGTAAGGTCAATACTAGTTCCGGTAGCGGCCCCCAAAACGGGAGTAACTAATGTCGGGGTAGTGGCGAAAACCAATGCACCTGTGCCAGTCTCATCCGTAATAGCGGCGGCCAGTGTTGCCGAAGAATTGGCTGAAATCAACTGGTTGTTGCTGATGACGCTCACTGGTCTCAAACAATACGACAAAACCAGTGTTGGAGCGGTCCCACCAGTGAGTGTGGCTACATTGACGTACCAGTATCGTTCTCCTCCGTTGGCTTCGGTGAATTGCGCTCCGGTCGTGTCAGTGAGAGCAGAAACCTTAGTAAACGGTGTTTGTGTGGCTGCGAGAACATTTCCGGTTTGAATAGACACACTGACGGTTGTTGGGACGCCGGTTGTGTAATAACTCCCGGAAAAGTTGACTACCCCAGACCCCTGATTAGTGAAAATCAAGACTCTGGTTGCTGTGGTTGAAATAGCATCCGCCGTGTAGCATCCCGGATTGGTTTGGTTTTGCGCCTGTGTTGCCGTGGCAAACAACAACACAGCGAAGATTGTCAAAAGCCTTACAGTGATTCGTTTCATGGTTTTCGTTTCTCCTTTACAGATTTTCTTTCCCTTTCCAAAAATCATTATTGCATAATTCCTTGCTGTTGATAAATCTCTGGACCTGCCAGCATCCGAGGATTCAAACGCGCTGGGGGACGTGGCTTATTCCCATGCCGCTCGTTTACTTTGAGAGTGGCAATCCGAGCAGCTAGTGAATCAAGGCCGGAAATCATCTTCCGAACCTGCTCTCGCGGCTGCATCTTAAAGGCTCCCTGTTCGTCCTGTTTGGCAATTGGACCTAAAATTTGTTGCCTCTGTTTTCCGAACTCAATTTCCCATTCTTGCCGATGTTCCGGCAGAACATTTGCAGCTGGGGAACCGGCAATCGGTTGCCGAAGTGGACGATAGACGGTCAATTCATAATGCGAGAGCAATTTTTCAATCGGATCAAGTATTCTCCTCGCCCCCGGAATTGGAACACCTTGCACCTGTGGGAATGTTCCCACATCTTGTAACGGGAATGGCGGAGTTTGCCTTGGCGTTCTAGGTTCCCCAGTTGTTAATTGAATTCTCGGTTCCTTTGACAATGATACAATTGGAAGATTCGCCCCTGCACCTTCGCGCTGCACAGGGTCGAGTATCGTCTTGGCGGCTCCAAGCATCGCCTGTCCTGGAATTGATCGGTTTAGCATGAGCGTAAGTTCGCGCTCTAAGGCACGAGGATCATTCTGTGGATTATTGATCGCCAAACTCAACCCGCCAATAGCTCCTCCAAGAATGCCTCCACCTGCTGGAAATCCAGTCTGTTTGGTCGGCATCAATTTCACGCCAGGGATCGAGGCATAAGGCAATCCGGCTGCAAACTTTTCCGCATCACCTTTCAGTGCCGCCAAGAAAATCAGCCCTGTCGTTGTGGGGTCGAGATTGCTGATCCGCGTTCGGTTGCCGTCATCATGGACGTACTCCATCGAATTAAAATCTACATGCGGATATATCACTTGCGAGAGAAAATACAGCCCTCCGATTCCGGCAGCAGTCTTTGTAAGGTAGCCACCGACTTCTTCCGGTAGCGCCTCTCCCTTAATAAGTTTTCCTAATAGTGGCTTATTGTATCCGACCATTTCCCCTGCCCACTTTAGGAATTGCGGTGCCCAGCCTGGAAACGGCTCCACCAACAATCGCACAAAGAGAGACTGCGACCATTTCTTCGCAATCGGTCCCAGCGGGCGATTCATTCCAGCCTTATTCCCATTCGTGATAGCTTCCTGCTTTGCCCAATCTGGCGGGTTGTCCACAAATTCCCGGATAAATCGGCGACGAGCAGTGGATTCCGTTATTTTGCGGGCATCGGCTAGTTTCGCCGCATCCCGCCAAAGCGTTGCAGTAGCAGCAAGCCGCTTGGCTGTCGTGTCAATCGCTCCCTTAGAATACAGCGTGGCCCCCCTGAAAACGTCGTAGCCTGCACTCAACGGTTTTGTCACCTTCCGCAAAGCAGTACCCTCTTCTCCAATGCCTTTGCGGTAGGTAAATATTCCGGGCTTTTCCAATCGTCCCCCAATTGTCAATCGGCGACCTTGCTGTCCCGGTAGAAGCGGAAGCCTCTCTCCGTAGAGAGAAAATCCAAGCGCAGCTTCGATGTCAGGATTCATGGGAATAAACCGGCGCTCTGCACGTTCCCTAACTGCTTCCATGAAACCTTTCAGAGAAGGGAATGAGACTTGTCCGGTTCTCGCGGTATAAACTATGTCATGGCCTACCGCACCTGCGATTTGTCCGCCAATTTCGGCTGTGTTACCAGCAAGATCAAAAACAAATGAAAACGGGCTAAAGAGGTTGAAACGATATTCATCTGCAATGGCCCGAATCGTTTGGATTTTATCGGCGTTTGTAGAACCGTGCCAATCTCGTATCCCTTTGTAAACCTGAATGTCCAGCGGTTCTCGGCCTTTAATTCGCTGGACTCCTCGCAAGAGATTGTCGGCAGATTCAATAGCCGCTCGCGCCTGTCGCGCAAGGTCTTGAAGATTTGTCGGCAGCGGTTGTTCTGGGGCTTGGCGACCTGGGGCCAATCCCTCTCTTACTCGCTGGATTTCTCCCGGAGGTCCAGGAGGAGGAATACCGGCTTTTTTTTGCCGCATTTGCAGGATGCGTCCCGAAACCGTTCCAATCTCTCGGAAGTATTTTGTTGCAGTATTCAACTGTTCCAATGCTGCTTTCCCTGCGTTGATAGAAACCGCATCCCCAGCCGATTCAACTTCTTGTAGCCATGCTTCTACTCCGATGCGAGCCTGTTCGGTACTAATCCGGCTTTCGTCTACAATACGCTGCGAAATTGCCATCTCGTATGTGGCTTCCAGTTCCGGTCTAGCTGGTCCATAAAACTCTTCCTGTCGTTCTTTCGGGACCGTGCCCCGCTCGAACGTCTTAGTTCCCTCCTCTTGAATGATTTTGGCTTCCGGGGTCATTGCTTTTAACGCATCTTGCACTTGGCTATGAACTTCCGCCGTTCTGAAAATCATCCGATCTTCCACGTTTTGAGAGGCTGATTTTCCCGCAGCAATCGCCTGTGTATAGATTTGGCGCAAATATGGCCTGATGGCCTCTCCAACATCGCGCACCATTGCCTCAGACCATGCTCCAAATTCGCGCAAGCCACCTTCGATGTAATAGCCGCCCAACTTTGCGGCTTTGAGCATCAACTCAGGATCAAGCCCAGCGCGAAGAGTATTTGGATCAAGCCCTGCTTTGAGTTCTTGTTTTAGGTTTTCGGAAGCTGCTTTGGTAAAGAGGGTGTTGGATTCCCCGAAAGAGATTGGAGTCTGACTTGCCGGGATTGCTCCTCCAATTGGATGTCCCTCAGCGCCCCCTGTGCTGCGCGGTCTTTCTCCTCTTCCGAGAGCACTTTGAATTTCCTGGCGGACAGCTTCGAGCGCACTTCGCTTGACAGCATTTGCGTCTTCTCCCTTTGCAAGCCGTTCCCCGGCTGCATTCAGTATATCATTTACCGGGCCTAGCTTTTCGCTCAATTTGTCGTAAACCGCAAGGTCTTGGGAAGCCCGCTCTGCTATCCGAGCGTTTTCCTTTACATCTAAAACATTCCCAGCAACCGCCAAACGCTCAGCCTTCGCCTGCGTTTTCAGCCCGCCAAAAAGATTTTTTTCGCCGGATATTTGTTTCCGAACGAAATCAGAAACTTCAGCAGTTTCAACAGCCGTACTCTGGCGCACGACCTTATTTCCAAATAGATCAATCTGCTCTGCATCAATAACAGAAGAAAGATCAATCCTTCGCGCCATTTCCTCCGCTGTACCATCGGAAACTTTTTGGCCTTTCGTTTCCCGCTTCTCAATCGCCTGGAAAAGTGCTTCTTGCTTTGCCACATCATTCGTTGCATTCCCTATGATGGCCGCTCTACCCTCTGGAATCTTTCCCATCACGACTTCGTTGAAATAATAATCATCCAGTCGGGCCAATCCCATCCCTTGTCGTGCTGTAGCCACCCCAAGCCCAATACCACGTTTAGCAAGGTCTTCCGGCGTCATTTTTGTATCGCGGAAGAATTTGGCAGCATCAAAAGCCGTGGCGTGTCCCTGAGCAATGTTTTTCAGCGCAGCCCTAGCACGGGCCGCTTCCGCTGTTAGCTCATCCATAAAAATCACATCTATGTTTGGTGCTCCGGTACGCTTGGCAATTTGCATCCGCCCATGTCCCTCTACAACCCAAGGCTTCCCAGTTGCAGGGTCTACCCAAGCATCTATTGGACCAGCAAGTTTCTGGTCAAAAACTTTTTGTCCTTCGATACGCTGATTCGGCTCGATGCGAAACTGGAAGCGTTCAGGATCAACACCAAGATCGGAAACTTCCATTCGGTAGAGTTTTCCCGGTTCGTATGTTTGCAAACCGGGCAATGTTCCAAGTGGAACAATCTCCGGGGCAGCCGGGGCAGCCGCTTCCTGGGGCGCAACCGCCCCTTCCCTGGCCTGCGGAGCCGCTGGAAGTAGTTGTGGCCCTGCCTGGGCAACCGGAGGCTCTGGGGGCAATTTTGGCTGTGCCGGGGCTACCGCTCTCTGTGTTGGCCCCCCTGCCTGTTCAGGGGTAGGCTCAAAAGGGCGCACTGGCTTTTCCTTTGCCCTTTCCAGGATTGCCAGTCCTAAATCCAACAAGTCAGCATAGGCAGAAGCATCCCCGCGAGCTAATTTCTGGGCTTCCGCAACTTTCTCAGGCGCAATGGCTTTGACTTCCGCTTCCAGGTATTTGATCCGTTCTGCCAGTTTTCCTTTCGCGGCTCCATAGATCGGCGCAGCAGGTGGGCTTGGAATTCTCCCACTAACTGTGGTCGGAGTGGGAGCGGAAGGCGGAGCAAGTTTCTGTGGCTGAACTGGCGTTCTTGGCATCTTTCCGCTAACCGCTCCGGGAACCGGCGCAGCGGGCGAAGGAAGAGAGGCGGCTGGTTTTCTTCCCGTTCTCTCAAACCGCTCCGGCCTTGCGCTCGGCGCAATATATGGGCCAGTGGGTCGTTGCCACGCTGGGCCGATACGCGATTCCCGACCAGTCTGATATGCTGGTTCAAAAACTTCCGGTCCTACGGTTGTAGTCGCAGGTGGCAATCTTCGCTGTGGGCGAACTGGCGGGCCGGATGGTAAAGGCATTCCAGGTTGTGCTGGGCGTGCGCCGGTTGCAAAAACCCAATTGGGTTGGATCGTCTCTGGGATTACAGCTTCTTTCGGTAAAACTTCCGGGGAAATGAACGGTTCACCTGCCTGTGCTGGTGACGGCTCTTTTGCAACTCCTTTAGATTTCAATGCCTCCACGCGAGCAGTTGCTTTCTTCAATTCCACTCCGCTGTGTGCCCAGGGTAAGCCAGCAAGTCCAAGAGAAACAATGAAGCGTTCGGCGTTTTCCGGCGAAGGATGTTTATAAAATTCAATCCCCGCCTGAATTGAATCTTTCCCAAGCGTGGCGGCAAATCCAATGCCAAGACCAGCGGCTACAATAGGCCCACCAAAGACTCCAGCGGCAAGCAAGGCAAGCCCACCTGGGCTTGTTACGAAGTCGCCAACTCCAGCAGCAACCCTTCCAGTCATGCCAATAGCTTGCTTAACGCCTCCCAATGGTCCTACTTGCCCAGATTCCGGCAAGATTTCTTCTGCCTGCTTTGAAAGAGTTGGAGCACCCAAAAGCGATGGTATTGGACGAAACAAATTTTCCTTGGCTTTCAAACCAACTTCAAGGATAGGATGGCGCTCTGCATATCCTGGGACCGCTTCGGGCTTGATCTTCTCATAACCTTGCATCCGATAAGGATGGTAAGCTTGCCAGCCTCCCTCACTGGCAGCTTTAACCGCCTGATATTGCTGGTTCGGATCAATCTTGCTAAACAGAGGGTCTACTGCCGTAAGTACACGTAGCTTTTCCTGGGCAGTAAAGCCCTGGAAAACCGGGTCGGCAATGATTTCTGGCAGTGCTCTTGGCATTATCTTCCTTGCTCCCGCTGAATAAATTGGTCAACACTCATTCGCGGTTGCGATGGTGGAGGCAACACTTTCCCTGGTGCAACCCTTGGTTTTCCAGGAGAGCTAATAGTGGACGTTCCGGCTGGGCGCATCAGGTCGTACAGATCGCGCAGTTCTATACCCATTTCATCAGCAAGTTTTTGTAATGCGGATTCTCTGGCTCCTGGCGCAGACAGAAGCGCCGGATTCAGAACCTCGGTCAGCCTGATAAGTTCATTCAGAGTAGCCCTTGCCTCCGAAGCGGTCTTGTCTGCTTCTGCCCTCAATCCCTGCGCAATTTGCTGGTTCCTCACGCCAATCAGGGCTTTCAGGGCCGTAATTTGCAACGGCCTAATCTGTCTCAATTGGGCTAATTGTTCAGAACCAATATCGAGTCTCTGTTGCTGTCCGGCAAGCGGCATAGTCTGAACTTTATCCCACGCCTTTTGAAGATGAACGTCAGTAACAGGAACTCCCTCTTCCGCAGCCATCCTCATAGCTTCCGAAACCGCCTGATTAAATTGGCGGGCTTGCACTGGATTCGGAGGACTTGGAAGAGCAGTTGCTACTTCCGAGAAATCACGCATCTGCGTTACTTGTTCCCATTCCCATGGTTTCCCGCCTACTTTCTGGCGGTAATATGTTTTCAGGGGCATCGTCTTGCGTCTCTCAGTTTCGAGCTCCACCTGATATTCATGCTGCTTTTTCAGTTTTTCCAATTCGTTTTGCTGTTGCAAATCCATCTTCGCCAAATCGCGGATTGGTTCTCCCTTTTCCCACTGTAAGCGAGATTCAGCAAGTCGCTGATAACCCATTTGAGCATCCGCATACATCTGCTTCATCTTCCGTTCAAACTCCGCTTCTTGGGCCGCACGTCTCCCTTCGGCAATCTGCGCGCCGCTTTTCGCCAGTCCGCTCGTTACTCCGTATAGCCAGCCCATGAATGCTCCTTACGGATATGTTATTACAACCCTTACATCTGGAGTTCCAGGCTGTCCTTGAATTTCAATCTGAGCCATGTCAAACGGATTGTATCCCTTAAAGTTAGGTCCGCGAGGCTGATAGTTGCTCAGGTTTTGCTGCAACAATAAATCATCTGTAATTGCCTGAGCAACTTCCTGGCTCATCCATAAACCTGAAAGTGGATCAATGTATAATCCTTTTGTCGGATCAAACCAAAGTCCAGCATTAAATCCTCCCCACGGAGTGTAGTACGAACCCTCTCCAAGATTCTTGGGTGGATATTGTCCCCCGGATTCCAGTACCGTTTGAGCACTTATCGGATTTCCGTTTTCATCCCAAGCTATTCCAGTTGTGGGATCATACATCACGTTTCCGAACCCTCCAATAAAAATTTGGAAGGAACCTGGAGGAACAAATCCAGGAGTAGCTGTTGGCTCGCCTGGAAATCCAGGATAGTGAACCGTGGTATCAACTGTTCCAGGAGGCACAGGTGGTTCTACTGGCGGCGGGTTAATCACCGGAGGAGGTGTCGGAGGAAGCGGTGGGAATGTCGGTCCAGTCGGTCCAGTCGGTCCAGGAGGAAGCGGAGGTGTTGGCGGTGAAGGCGGTGGCATGGGGGGCAGTGGGGGCACAGGAACTGGAAGTGGGGTTGGCCCAGGAACGACACCACCTGTGCCACCTGTCCCGCCTGTTCCGCCAGCGCCGCCCATACCTCCACCAGCAGCCAATGACTGAATAATCGGCGCAATATCGATGTTCGGAAGGTTGTAGAATCCAGGATGTCCCGGAAGACTCGGAACCTGCAACGGTCCTGGGAATGATTGTTGTGGCAATCCAAGTGGGGCCTGCAAGTTCGGAACCTGGACCTTCATGGGAAGTCCTAAAGTATCGAAATAGGCCGCTTGCGCCTGCTTTGCCAACTCAATCTCATAAGGCGCAAGGGTCTGCGATAATTGTTCGGTCATTATGCCGGGAGCCTGAGCCAGTCCGCGCTCTCCAAGTTGCGCCTGAATCTGCCGCATGATCGAATTCATTAAGTTGCGCGAGAGTGGTTGCTGGATTTGCTGGATTCCTGCCACGGTATCCTGCGGGGTCATCGCAGCATACTTGTCGAACAGGTTCATATACTTTCCGGGAACCTGAGAAAGAACTGTGTTGTAGATATTCTCAAACGTGCTTCCAGTCGAGACCGCCTGCCGAAGAAGCTCTGGATATTGCGCTCCAAATGCCTGTACTAATGAATTGTAGGCATCCCCTGACTGCAAGGCCTGTTGCATCAATTGTGGGTAGAATTTCGCAAATTGATCCATCAACTCGGAATATTTTTTGAGTTGGTTCAGGTTCTCTTCGGACAGTTGACCCGCTCTCGCCTGAGTCAAGATGTTGGCAATGATCCCTCCGATAGCAGAGATAATCATTAAGGGATTCTGAGCCTTGTTCCATATATCCCCAATCGTTCCAAGAATCCCACCGCCTGGTTCATTCCCCTCCCCAGGTAAAGCGTTATTGATAAGATCAATTAGTTCCTGTGGCAATCCGAAACTGTTAAATCCAGTTGCTGTTCCACCTCCTGGTGGGAGAGTCAAGTTTCCCCCGCCTGGATAATGAGAAGATGGCAATGCTGACAAAGATGGAAGTTTTATTCCGGGGTCACGATCTACCGATAGACTTCTACCCGTTGCGGCGGTAGGTGCTCCCAACAATTTACTTAATTGCTGAATAGCGTAAGGATCGGTTACTCCAAGCGATCCCCAGGAGTTTGGATTATCTTTCATCCATTGTGATACCAGCGGAGGTGGAGCTACTTCTGGTGGAGGGGTCTGCTGCTCCGGCGTCCACTTCCACTGACGCTGCTTATTCCATGCAGCAATCTGGCTTTGTAAATCATTCCCATAAGGGCCGATTGGGGGCATGTTGGGAGCAAAGAGTTTTTGAGGAGTTGCGCCCGGAAGTGGCGGTACATTCCCCATTACAGATAGATTCGGCTGCTGAATTCCCTGATTGCCCATCACGGTCAGATCGGGAATGTTCGGACCAGTAGCAGTTCCCCCCGGTAACGGCATGGCAGGAATATTCCCCATGACAGTTAGGTTAGGAACTTGCGGCAAAGCATAGAGCGGGTTGTCGGGATTCAACGCGGCCAAGTTTGGATTGTTGAATAGATCGTAAAAACTGGTGGTTGATTTAGGAGGTTCTTCCCACCAGTTTTTGTTCTCTAGTTCCCACCAGTTTGCAGTAGCCATAGTGTTACACCATTTGCAAAGGAACAGCCGCGTGCTTGTCGGTTACTTCCCACTCAACCGCATCAATCTCAATCTGTCCTGTGCCTGAAATATCCGCCGTCACGTTTAAGACCGTGCGATGCAATGGAGCAATGGACTCAAACCGTGTTCCATCACGGGCCGCAGAATTCCGCATCGGCTCCGTCAGCGGAGGATATGCGGAATTAGGGTCTTCTGTAGTGCTTTCGTTAATTCGGAAGGCCGCGCTGGTCGGCACGCCCGCCCCCAAGCAGCGGAGAAGCAACTGCCGCACATAGACTCTGCGCGTCGCTGAGTTGCTGAATATTTCCTGTGGCCGAAAACTCCAGGTAATCGGGCCGAAGGTTCCCCAGTCGTCATCGCCGCAGAACAAGCGCCGGACGCGAGCATCGGAATAGGCCCCGCACAAAGTCAGCGGAATCGAGCCGGGCACAATCGCTTGAAACAAAGACGCAATGGGAAACGGCAGGTCAACAACCGTCCAAAGTTTCAGGAACACGTCAAAGATGAGCAACCGTTTCAGGTTGCCGCGCGTCGCGTCCGTCTGATCGGTGATAACCGGAATCGCAAGGACATAGAGCAACGGGTCCGCTGCCTGGCTTGCCTTGGAAAAGTACGCATAATCCATATCCATCCCGCGAATGTCCAGTCCGTCGTCATCGAAAAGATACGGGCGCACCGGATCGGAAATCACATAGTCGTTGATGCCGTCGAACACGGCCACGCCCCGGTGAGTCAGCCGAATAATTCCCCTGCCGGAAACGAATTCAATCGTGCGGGGAGCAATGCAGCCCATGTCGGTCTTGACTCGATTCACGGCAAAATTCGGGCTGCCCATCAACCCAAGAACCGAGTAGGTGGAAAATTGCTTGAAGGCGACGAGTTGGCCCGTCGGCACGATCCCCTGCTCGCCAATCGAGAAGGTCGCCAATCCCATGCCTTCCTGCTGGTCTTCTTTCCCGATAAAAATCTGGTTCAGCGGGTTCCAGGAAAGCATGTTCCCGACATCGCTCATCCGCAGCGAGGACGGTCCATCCAAGCCGTCGGCACTGTTCGAGAACCGCGTGTTGAACACCCACAGCGCGCCGCCATGCACAGCCGTATGCGCCGCGCCGGGCGGGACCGTGCTAGTGTCCGTTCCGGCGTTTTTCCAAATAACTTGACCGTCCCGAACCGTAACATCCACCGTTGTGGGGAAAGTTGGCTGCACGCCCCCGCTGGTTCCCCCCTGCGTACAGACATATCGCGATCCGTTGAGGACGGTTGGGGTGATGTAATCCCCTGCTTTATAAGCCGATGCCGCCAGCCATACAGGGTAGGAAGTCGTGAACGTGTTTGTCAGGGCCGTGCGGGTGCCGGTGGCGGGATCATAAACTTCCGGGACAATTCCGTTCCCAATCCCTACCAAGGCTTTCGATTGAAATGGAACAACTTGCGGTAATACGGAGGCAACTGCCGAAATCCCGCCATTCGGCGTTGCATTCAGCAAATCACCAGAACTGTTTGCCGTAGTCGAGCCGCTTCCGCAAGCTCCCGGCAGGAGGACGTTTTTGACGATCCCCGTAACGGGATATTTTCTGATGACCCCGGAAGGCGCTCGAAGCGCCAAGGCTTGCGTTGTATTCGTAACTACGGGGTTCCCGGCAGGCGTAATCGTCCCCAAATCCTCGTAGGACAAGTTGCTGGTAGCGGCAATAAACAGCCAACTCCCGCTGGTCCGTCCATAGATAGCGTAAGTAAATGTGCCTTCTACGGCAGCCCAACTCACCGCCATTTTTACGTTTACACCGCCTGTCGTTCCTTCCCCAGCCGAGCCGACCAGCGTTTCCCTTCCGGCAGCGTCTCTCGCCGCAATTTTGTAACTATAAGTTCCGGCTGGCAAACTCCCACCTGCTGTGGGAATTACAGTGGGGACTCCTGGAGTGGCTATGTTATCCTCGTGCAGAGCGGCATGGGCAAAAACACCGTAGGATGTTTTGGAAAGAAACATCGCATGGATCGGGCCAGTCAACACGCCGCCAGCCAGTTTCGTGTACAACTGGACCTGACTTGCCCCATCTACCGTTTTCAAGGCCCCGCGAACCGTGAAGTATAGATTAGAAATCCGGCTCACCAATCCTTTGCCACCCTGAGCGAATGGTTGCACGAGGGTTTGAAGCCCCCTGGCAAACGATACTTGTGAAATCATTCGGCTCATTCATCCACCTGCTTGCTTTCAAATTGCACTTTCACAGTAACCACCGCAATCTCAGAACGAACCGGCTCTATCAGCGAAGGTTTGTAAATTTGCAGACAATAAGGAGCTTGAAGCCCAGCCAAACTTTTCTCTCCTAATTGAATATAATTCCGCTTTCCTAAAACCAGCATTGGCGGAAAACTTTGGTCTGTCCCTATGCAAACCAAAAAAGCTGCTAGAGATAATATTGCAAAGTTCATGGAATTATGACCCCTCCGCCAAGCCCTCCGCCGACAACCTCATCCATCCACGCCGGGCCTCCAACTTGAACCGGAACAGCATAATCATTCGACTGCGCCCAATCCGCGAATGCTTTCTCAAACTCTGCGCGTTTTGCCCGCGCCTCTGGATATTCCTGTTCAGCTTCCCGGTACATCGCCAAAACGTACAGGTGCAAAATAGACTCCCATCCAACCGGAACCTGCATCGTGACAGCCGCGTCTCCTGGAACATATTGCTGCGTGTGAAACCGCAACCCCGCAAATCGAGTATTCAGTTCTGCAACCGCCGTGCCAATCGGCCATGCTTGCGCTTTCGTTCCCCCTAGTCCGCGAACCAACTGCGCCAATTGGTTGCTCCCCGTGCCGCTATATGCCACAATCTCCGTTCCTATCATTGCCAACCCAAACGACAGCAAAAAACCAGTCGTGTCCGTCAGTGAGGCTGTGGTAGCAATAGCGGATAAAGACGCACTTAGAGTTGTTGCCGCCGCAGTTCGGTTCGGCTGAGGAAAAAGCTCCAAAAGCATCCGGTCAGCCTGAAGGCTTACCGCAAACGCCCCGGAAAGACCTTGCAAAGCATTCCTCTGAAAGAAATTATTGCGATTGAGCGGCCCTTCCATTTGGTAGCCGTCAAACCATCCGTGAGTCAGTTTCTTCCACTGCCCGGTCATCAGGTAATGGGGAACCCCGGCAGTCGAAGAAATTCCGGTATGATCCCTGATTCCTCCTACAATCCGCGCCGCTAATTTCAAAGCGTCGTTCAGCCAATCAAAAAACGTCCGAGCAGAAACATGCCGTCCGTCCGCATCTGGGTCAAACGCCGTCGAGCGTGTTGGAACATTTCCAACCGTTCCGGAAGAATTCACAGAAACAGGCAGCGTAGTTCCTTCCACGTAATTCGTCGGATTCCCAATCCCGAAATAGGCCCGATATTTCACAATCCCCGCTGGCACTGCCGGTCCATATTCCTGCCAAGTAACTGTTCCGTCCACCACAGTTCCACCGGCATTAAGCGGCCAAGTTGGTTCTGAGCCTGCCGTGGTTCCTGCCACAATGCAGCGGTAAGCGTGCCCGTTTTGCGTAGTTGGCCTACGAATATCCCCCAGATTATAAGCCGTCGTCGCTGCCCAAGCTGTGTAGGCAACTGATCCGCCCACTGAAATCCTTTCATTGGCCAAAATCGCCTGATTGACAGACGTGGTTGGATCAGATTCGCCCCAATTATTGAACTGCGTAATCTGAACTGCGTAAGTCCCTACCGAAAGCGTAGAGGTAACATCAGCAACCGCACTCACGGTTAATCCATTGGGAGGCCCCAAGGTCGGAGGCATGTCCGGTGCCAAACTTCTTGCCTTCAAAATCACGTCTCCAACAAGCGGCATAACTTCCTCTCAAAATCAAAAAGGGCTAGGGCCAGTTTCACGTGACCCAAGCCCTTCTTGAAACAACGCGGACGGAACGAACAAGTGACGGATCAAAAACCTTACGGGCAACCTGCCAATTCAATGTCCAGCGTGTAATCACCGTTGGCGATGTTGGCGCACGTCACCGCCACAGCAAACGAATTCGCAGCAATGTCCAGGTTGAACGGGAGTGTGAGGTCAGGCAGGTCTCCCGCCTCAAGGTTTTCTGCTCCTTCATAGATACTAACCGTGGTTACTCCATCCGTCGCAGTGAAAACAATCGCCGTGATCTGCCCCGGCCCCGTCCCTGCACTCGTCGCTTTTAAGCGCAGCACGCCATTCCGAATTGTTGGAGAAGGGGCCAACGCGCCCGTAGTATCGAAAGTGAACGTAGTGGTAGCATTCAATAATGCCGACACGCCTTCTTTTGGATTGTTGGCCGTGGCTGTCCCTGCACTCGCGGCTGAGATCGTAGAGATAAACGGGAGCGTGGCTCGTACTCGATTTGTGAACGCCATGAACTTTTCCTCCTCTTCTCTTTCTTACGCCAAATTCGTTACACACCCGTGCATTCGTGGCGCTGTGCACGACAGTTGCCACGTCAAATACACCGTCGAGACGGCAACGCGCTGGTTGTGCGGCTTCATCCACGGATCAGACGTGAAGTGATCGAGTTCGTGGAATATCGGGTAGAGATATTTCGTATTCAAGAAATAGGCTTCCTGGGCCGGGCAATTGCGATCCGGCAGAACTACGGCGTTGTTGTACAGGAAGTTATATCGGAACCCTGCTTGCACAGCTTCCTTGTCCTGCATGTTTTCGGTCCAGCGCGCCAAGTCCAGGAACGTATTCTTAAACGCCCCAAACCGCGTGTTATCCATGATGATGAGGTCCACGGAATCATAACCGAATTGTGTTGCCATGCACATTGCTTCGGCAACCAGAGTGGATAATACCGCGCCAGCGCCAGCACCGTTTGCTTGTGGCCTCCAAAAAGCGTTCGCGGCAGTTGTGCGATTGATTCCCGCAATCGTGTTGGTAGTGCTCTTCACCCAATCCGGCAAACTGTCCACATCAAGGGCTGTGTTGTTGGGAGAAACATCGTAAAGCGCCCTTACCAATTTTTGAAGCAAACTGGCAGAGCAAACTTGCGCCTTCGCTGTCATAATGTCTACCGGAGATTTGTTATTCAAGATCACGTCGGTCAAAGGCACCGCCATCGCCTGCCGATAATGCCGCCAAAGTTGGTTTGCCGGTTGGATCGAATCAACCACGGCAGTATCCAGAATTTGCGATCCCCAATATGCTCCACCCGTCATTTCTTCTGCGGTAATCAGCGGGTATACCAATTCTGACCCGCTATCGAACATCTTGCCGTTCTTCGTGGCATGCCAGAAAAACGGCGACGGCAGAAACGTCACATCGCTCAAGCGGCGGTCAATGTACTTCTGAGAGATGGCATCCATCGTGTTCAGAAGAACTATGGGAGGTTGTGAGTGCCCTGTTCCAACGGCCATGATTTAATCTCCTTTGTTACGGATTGGCAATGGCAGCGATTTCCTGATCGCCGTTTACTGCATCGCGGATTCCCGCAAATGGATTTCGTTGAAGCACATTTGCATCTGCGGGCAGTTTATTGTTTGTTGCTGGAACTCTCTGTGAAGGCCCGCCAGCAGAGGGTTTCGGAAGCCTGTCAGCGGCGGAAACTTTAGCCGCTTTTGCAGTAGCTTCTTCCAATTCTTTCTTTTGCTTCGCCGCATTCCTGCGGGATTCAGCCAGCGGGACCAGACTTGGGACCTTGAGGCCGGGAGCCAATTCCCGCAAATGATTTCCACTCTGCATTTCTTTGATCGCGCCCTGGAAATCCAACTCTCCAAAATCGGTCTGGTGGGTGAAATATTCATTCTCGAAGCGGGTCTGCCACAGAAAATTCTGTAATTTCTGGTACTGTTCCCCGATGCGCTGCAAGGCGGAATTGAGATTCTGTTCAGTTTTGAGTAGCCGCTTAACCACCGGCGACCAGTTCTCGTCAGCGGTATAGCGGTCCAACTCGTCGGGAGTTGTAGTTCCGCTAGGTGGGACCTGTGTTGAGGTTGTGCTCAAGTGCGTGTAAAGCGCAGAAATATCCGCTTGTGCCTGTTTGATTTTTTCCCATTCAGTCTGGAGCTTGGTTAGTTCGTCTTGAACACGCTTTTCGCTAGCTGAAAGATGTCCCCGGAAATCTCCGAGCTTGAATTGATTTCCGTCTGCCGTGGAGAAAATATAATCATCCGGCAAGGCTTTGTTGGCGATCATTTCTTGCAAAGTCGGCATTCGTTACATCCTTCCAGGTCCACCCATCGGCGAACCTCCTGGTTGTGCGGCGGATAAGCCAATGGGCGGAGAACCAAACGGAGTTGGAGCCTGTCCAATGGCTCCCGCTGCGGCAGTAGCCGCAATCGCTTTCTGCGCTTCTTGAATAGCTCCGTCCAAAGCCTTCATCACGCCGGTAAGATGGTTGGCAACTTTCGGAATCCGCATTGCTGTCATGGGAATCAAACTGACCGCAATCTCTTTCATTTGGGCCAGTTGGCGGGTAATCATTTCCGGGTCAGCAGACCGAATCGAGGAAATTTGAGAGGCAACTTGATTGCCGATCTCAGCCGGACCTTGCATATCCGGCCCCGGCATCCCAGGCTGTCCTCCTGGGCCTCCAGGACCGCCGCCTCCCTGCATCCGTGCCATCAACGCGGCCATGATTGGGTTAGGTGCGCCCACTGATTAGCCTTTGCCAGGTATGATCTTCAACGGGTCTGCTGGTTTGAATGTTCCAGGATTGCTCACGCTTGGCCCAGGGTCTTTTCCTGGCTTCGGCGTATTGAGCGGAGAATTCATGTCAGGATATTTCCCGGTTTTCATGCTAGTTCCTCCAAGTCCCTATGCTGTTTTTTGGCATCACCATAAAGCTCGATCATCGTTTGCGCTTGGCGGCCCAAGTAGGCCATAAAATCTTCCTCTTTCGGGAACCGCTCTTGCCTCGTTGACTCATGCACGTCAAACGGAATACAAAGAATCCCATGGACGGCCAGTTGCGCAACCCACCATTCTCCTTCTCGGTCTAACCGAACAATTTCAACCCCCGCAGGTGCTTCGATTACGCGAGCCATCGCCTTTATGAATAAACGCAACTGTCCCCCTGCGTCAAACGCTTGGTTTACATTATTTACAAACTGTTATATTTTTACAGGAAGGATTTTGGGAGAATAATTGTCCATCTGCCGAACTGGTCCTGATGCACGCGAAATCCAAACGCCAACAATGTTCCGTTTCGACACCACTTATTTATCGTCATGCGGCTGCGCTTATACAGTACAGCAAACTTCGTAGCTGTCAGCACGACTTCGTTTGGTCCGGCATGAATTGGCCGCAATGAATTAACCCCGTCGCGGGCGCTGAACGCGGGCGAGTGCGGCGAGGGCCTGCTCTCTTTCTTGATTTGTTGCAATTTCGTCTGCTCCTGGCACATTCATTAAATTCAGTCCGCTCCGGGTGTCCATCATCCCGGCCTGACGCAGCGCAATAACCATTTGGCGAAGGGCAGCTTCCGAAGTGGTTTGAATCGAGCCAGGGTCCAGTAAAATAGAATAATCTGTGATAGGATTACCTGCCGTTCCCTTCCACGTTACTTCGGCTATATCTTGATCGGCCCTAAAATCTGCAAAGGATTGATCTTTCAGATAGCGTTCCACCATAATGTAAAATACAATTTCCGACAAGCGTTGCAGACTTTCCGATAGCATCTTCGCCCGCAGTTTCGTCAAGAACTGCGATTGCAGGATGGAAGCATCGAATAGATCACCGGAAATATTTCCAGAACCTCTTTCCCCGCGCCGTGCTGAAAAAAAACCTTGCAGTTCTTTTTGTTTTTGGAGGAGAAGTTGCGGATATTCCAGAAAGTGCGCCGGAAAAGCCGGTGTTAATCGCAGTTCCGGCATCCGGCTGACATTTGCCGCAACAACTTGAACCTCTCCCGGCATTCCTCCAAATTGGTCCGGGTCAATTCCTGTATCTTTTGGAATAAACCACTGCCCATTATTGACTCGGACAGCGTTTTCAAAAACCTGCGTCATCATTTTGGACGCTAAATCCTGGAGGCTTTTGCTGTATCGAGAGGGAATCGGAGGGAAAAAACCATAGAGTGCGGGAAGCCCAAGAATTCTCACCAATGGGAACTTTCGCATCGGAAACGGATTATTGTCGTCATACAAGACAATCCCTTCGCAATCTACAATCATTCTTCCGTTCGGATACTTGAGTTTGAATTTTGGTTTGGTTAAAACACGAAGCATGTCTTGGTTCGCGGGAAGGTCGGCCTGAGAATTTTTCTCCGTCAACTCTTCCACTGTTTCCACGGTGTAGTCATACAGGAAGCAGGTGCGCAAACGCAGTTTCCCGGAGCCGATTCGGATGGGGTCCCAAGGCGATTGACCAGGGCCGGTAGTCAGAGGGCCTTGCGGCAAATGCAACCAAGAAGAAGCAGAAGAAGTAGGCAAATACTGTTTTCCGCTTGTTCTTTTGTCGGATGCGTCTTTCAGTTCTTCAATCCGGTTCGGATAGAGGTCAAAAACCTGCTCGATATAAGGGTGATCTTCCAAAATCACATACGCCCAATCATCTTCTGACATCGCACGAGGGTCCGGCCAAACTGTGTCTGACATTCTGCTATTGATCCATACCCGTCCTTTCCCAAATCTGGCAAGTGGATCATATCCGGCTTGCAAATATCCAATACCAGAAAACAGGGACCAGATTGTCGCTTCCATAATCCGGTTATTGAAAAAACCGTCTTTCCATTCTTGCTGGAAAACTTTTTCGCGGTCTTTTTCGCGCTGATCTTTGTATTTAATATGAACTCGTGGAGATGTATCGGAAAGGTCGGAGGCTTCCTGGAAAAAAAGCATTTGCAGTTCGGGAAGTGTAACCTTTGGGCGGAAAGAAGGTGCGCGGACTATCGGCTCATCGAGTTGGTAAAAATCTTTGACGTTTTTGAAATGCTGTGCTCCAAGAACTTCATCCCGATAAGCGTTTGAAAGCCGTTGCAACTCGTCAATCCCGGCGATCACTGTGCTTTCGGGGGTTACTTCCGGCTCGGATTTTTTACTCGCCGCAACAAAATGCGCCATTGCTTATTGAACCGTTCCACTTCCAATTTCAGTTTCCAATAAAGCAGGTTCTTTTTCCAGGTCTGTCCCGTTCAGAAACTCTTGAAACACTTCCAATGGATTCTTACCTGTATCAGAAGCCCCCTTTAGAAATTCCTCAATCCCAATGGAAGTGGTCAAAAGGTCTTTGAGTGAAACAACGGCGGGAACCAAGCTGCCCATGTTTCTCATCAAATCGGATTGAAGCTGGCGATAGGCTTCCACTTTGCTCCCGTCTCTCAAGGCGCAAAATCGCCTTCCGGTTTTCCTGAGAATGGAAAGGGCATCTCCCCCGTCCGGGGCCGGTGCTTGCCCAATTCCAGAAGTGTTTCCCTCGCTATTGTGTGGGCTTCCATGTCCGCCAATTCCGCATCGGTCTTGATCGTCCGTTGAGATGGGGTCTTGGGGTGCTCTTGTTCGTTTTGCCGTAATTCCTCCCGCGTGGGACCAATAATCAAATGCTGGGAACCACGCCCTGAATATCGTATTACCACCTCTTGCGTTGTTTCGTCAAGTGTTTCCGTAACAGCCTCCCCTGTTTCAATCCCCAACAGCGTCCCAACGCGAATCCTAATTTCTTTTTGCGCGCTGTCTTTAATTAGGGCCGTCAAAAGGCGCACAAGATGGCGCTCCAAACTTTCTTTCCGCAATGTTTCCAGTGCTGACATTAAATTCCCTCCAATAATCTAGGCTCTTTGCTCCTGGGGTGCAAGACCCCCTTGATATGCTCCGCAGAGCGGGCTTCCGGGTCTTCGAGCGGAAAACTATAATGGCTTCCCGGTTTTTGGCTCTGCTGCAAGAGCGCGTCCCACTGTTCCAAAAGGTTCCATCCCTTGTTCACCACGTCCGGCGGCGGATATTGTACTCGCGCAGCCCAGCCAATCAAAGCGGAATACAGGATGTCATCGTGACCTTTTTTAACTTGCCAGCGGATGCCTTCCTCCGTAGACGCAGCGCTCATCTGCGCAACGAGGATTTTGTCTTTGACAACCAGTTCTCCATTCCTTAAACTCTCCCGGTAAAGCTGCAATGCCAAGGCGCGGGTCCGTTCCGTGGTTTCCCATCCAAGCACATTCCGTTTCGTGGGCTGAATTCGGCGGTCGTCTTTGCCTTTCCAGCCATAGATATTCGGATATTGATAGGTGTCGCGCAATGCCCGCTGGCAACCGAGTCCCAAGTTTCCCGTCAACTCAAGATTTATCATCGCGTCATTGAACCAACGCCCCAGTAGGTTTAGAACAAACGCCATATATTCCGGGGCAATTTTAGACGACATTCGCGCTGCCTGGTGGCCCGTGGTTCCGTTCCAAACGACTGCTGCCGCAAAGTCTCCTGATTCGATTCCACGGGCCGCATCCCCTCCGATGTAATAACAATGCCCCGGTATGGGTTCTTCCCAAAGAAACAGCGGCCCACGATAATCTTCCACCAAGGTATATTTTCCGTCCTTGAATTCCAGGATGCCGGTTTGGATTGGCTTTACGCAGGTGCGTTCCGCTTTGCGAATTTCATCTTGATCGAACGCTGGCAGTCCGGTGGAGATGAAACTTTCCTGGGGGGTCGTGGGATATTCAGCATGGAATCTGTCAATGTAGCCTTCGCAAAACGTCCGAACAGCAAAGCGCCTCCAAGCTAATTGACGAAGCGTTGCTCCTCGTCGCAATAATTCTTTTTCTTCATCGTCCACAGGAGCGCTTTCCGCTTCTTGCTCATCCCTCACGCAGTCTGGATCATCGAGCCACGTCAGGAAAATAGGGGCAAAATCACTCCTTCCGGCCTCTGCATCACACCACATATCGTAAAACGCTTTCCCGCGTCCCACCATCCCGTTCGCCGTGCTTTCTACCACCACAATATTTTCCGTGGAATAATGAACGCTTGACAACACTCCTGAGAAAGTTCCTTCCCGCTCATACATCGCTGCTTCGGAAAGATGAAGGAAACTTAACGTGCCCCCGCGAGCAATATCTTCCCGGCCAGCAGTGGCAATTTCCAAAATAGAATTCCCCTGCGGATGAGGAAACGTGATTCGGCTGGCTGTGGGAATAGCACCCGGTTTCATGGGGAGGCTTTTCCAGAGCGACGTGGGGACCTGGAAAAGTTTTTTGGAACTCGATAATAGATGGGCAAGAATCAAACCGTCGCGGTTCGGCTTTGCCATGACGTGACAAAATCCCAATCCGTCAAACATGCTCGACATTCCGACGCGGCGGCTTTTTAGAATCACAACCCATATCGGCTTTTTCCGTTCCTCAAGATTGTGAATGATTTTGAAAGCTTTTTGCTGGTTTTTGTTATAGATAAACGGAACCATGTTCCCGGTTTTCAAGTCCCGGATGCGAAGACCTTCCATGAATCTGCGGGCGCGGTCAAGATTCATTTTTTCCTCAGAAGCGCATCCAAACAATAAGCTGCAAGTGCCTGGGCAACATTTCCGAAATCAATTTTCGTATTCGGAAAATGTTTCTTGAAAATTAAATCTATAGCTGCGGTGGATTCATCACAGAAGGCAATGAAACCATTATATGTTTTGAAAATTTCCGCTGCTCCTGTGGAGGGATTCCCGCTTGGTGATTCCTGCTTCTGTAATTGCACTTCCAATCTGGGATCAATATCTGAAAATGCTCGTGGCCAGTTTTCCAACTTTTCCGCTTCTAATTTTTCCAACTCTGACAATTCCGGTCCATCAGGAGCGAAATCACCACGAATAAATTCAGGCATGTTTTACCACTCAATCTCCCCTGCCTGCACGCCCATTAAGTAAGCTGTGTGGCAGGTGGCGGAACAGGCATACAGCGTTTCAAACGTATGGGTTTCCGGGTTTGTTCGCACCTTGGAGAAGGCGGCTTTATTGGGATCAATATCAACCAAACAACCATTCGGTCTTTTCTTGGAGTGTCCCATGATGCAGCATACCGATTGCGTCCCTGGAGAATTCCTCTGGTTTAGAATCGCGCTGGCCCGCTCACACTCTTGCCACCGCAATGCGAGTTCCGCCAAACCTTCTTCAAGCGGGACAGTTTCCCAATCAATCGGACGCTCGATCACTTCACTTTTTCTCATTTACTTCCCTCCCATCTTTTCCCATGCCCTGGTTTCTTTGGTTTATTGTTTAATATGAAATTAAGTAGAGAAGTAAGGGCGCTCAGTCTGACGCTGGATTTTAATGGGTCTTTCGTTTGAGGAGTAATAACCATTTGCCAATCTCGAATTGCCACGTCAAAAAATTCCGTTGGATAAAATTCCTTAACTGTTCCCGGATAAGATGAATAAACCGGAAATCTTGAAACGTCCCTCTTTCCAGCATCAGTGCAAATAGGCCATGCAATCCACTGGCATATCAACAAATTTTGGAAGGGAGGTTGAATCCAGCCGTTCCATGAAATCCTGTATCCCACAAAGGAATCCAGATTGAACCTATTTTGTGCGCGCCTTTCTTCCCGTGGTTTCCAGATAGTAGTTATTGCCGGGATGGAAAGACCGCTTCCTGCAACGGCGCTTCCTAAAAATAACTTCTCGAAAAATATTCTTCGGTTCATGGTTTTATTATTCCTCTCCTTGCACCTCTTGGCGGCCCAAAGATTTGTCGCTGCTCCCATTGCGTTGCTCGCCGCACTCCGCGAGACTCCATTTCTATCCGCGTTTGCGAAAAACGCTCCGGCTTTGTTCGCACCCATGCCGATTTGCACGTTAGGCATCCAAATTCCCAATGGCCGTCGGCCTCGTGAATCAACAGAGTCTGCGAGCGCGGGCATTCAGGGTTCCGGCATTTCGGCAAATCAGCCATTTCAAATTCCTTCCAACCTCCGTCCAATCGGGTCCAACCCAGCCCGCTGCTCTTGCAGGATTTCATCCAGCCTAACTCCACCCTCAAGAGCCGCGTTTTGTTTTGCCATATACTTCCGAAGCCAGTGCAAGTCCCTCATCTTCGAGTACCACCGGAGATGCGAGGCATGAGAAGTCATCTGTTCCGGGTGTGTCACAATATAAACTGCGTTGCCCTTGAGTGAAGCTCTTAACCGGGGATTATTATGAACACGCTCTCGATGCCGTTCTAACAGCCGGTCCCAATGGGCCTGCGCTACGGGGCGCAATTCCTCTGGCAAATACCAGAACGGATCATCCCTGATCTCGTGTGGCAGGTTCTTTTTTCCAAGATGCTTGATGCCACGCAGCGGCGGATTTAGGATTCGTTCCAATCTTTCCCGATCTCGTTCTTCTCGTGTCAGCCGCACAATTTTCGGCTTTGGAACATTCTGTGTTTTGGAACGCTTTACCCTTTCCTGATTCAGAAGATTTTGTTTCCGATACTCCCGCAAGAGCAGCAACGTCAGACATGCCGCCAGCACAACCTCAATTGGTTGCCCAGCCTCAGCCAGGGCCATAGGGCGGATCGTCTTAGAAGACGGGAAAATCACTTTTCTAAAACCTCCACCATCTTCTGCACGCCCCCTATTGTAACCGAAATCTGCCTCGGTTTCCTGGGAACGTGCGGACCAAATCTACAAACCTTTGCTGTCGCAGAAACTTTCCCCATCATGCTTCCCCGCCGTTTCCGCTCCCGCGCCTCCCGCGCCTTTTTCAAATTCTCTACCTGCGCACGATGTTTCTTCACAGTCTGAATCGAGCCAATCCGTGTCATGTGCTCCAGCAGGGTCGGTTCTTCGCTAGGCATACGCGATCCTCTCCGCCTCCGTCCGCTGCGCGTTTGTTACCGCCGCGTACACCATCGTGCTGGCGATATTCTTGTGCCCCAGCCAGTCCTGCACTGCCGTAATCGCCACACCCTTATCGAGCAGGTGTGTGGCTATCGAGTGCTTGAGAATGTGCGGATGCTGCTTTTCCACTGGCAACCCCGCCGCCTGCGCGTATCGGCGGACCAGCAAGTAAACCATCCCGCGCCCGATTGCCCTGCCGTCCCGCGATGGAAACAGCGGCCCCGGCTTCACACCCCGAACTTCCAGCCAAGCTCGAAGCGCGGAATTCTCTTCCGGCGACAGATGATATTCCCCGCCCCGGCTCCCCTTCAACCGCCGTACCCACAACCGCCCAACCTCCATGTCGAGGTCCGCCATCGTCAGTAACCCCAACTCCGATGCCCGCAGACCACGCCAATAAGCTACTGTCAGCATTGCCCGGTCTCGCACAGACTGAACCGCTCCAATGAATCGTCCCCACTCCCGCTGTGTTAGATATTCCATTATTGCTTCGCTCTCTTTTCCATTTTTTCCAGCGCCAAGATTCGAGCTTTTGCAATTTCAATACGTAATTCTGCGTTGACAAGTAGATTTTCAAGCCTAGCAATCCTTGACTGCAATTTTTGGAGAAATGTTGGTTTCTCCTCCCCAGGTAACATGTAAACAATTTCCCCTTCTGGAATAACTTCTGATTTTTCGGTAGGCATTGGATAGCGTTTCCCGCTAGTAAGTTCTTCCACTTCACAATAATTAGATAAATTATGCCAGTTGGGAATATTGTAATCGAACCATTTTTTTGCATCCTGGATTGAGGAAAATTCAGGCGCAAATGGTTCCCTCCCACCAGAACCCAATAGCCCCGTCTTATAGCGAAGAATAAACCTTGTTTTCTCCTCGACCACTCAAACCACCTCCGTCTATAATCCACCTATAACACGGTACAGTACACCTTGTCAAGAGTTATTTTTAGGGTAACCGCTTTTTGCGCAAGTCATCGTTTCCCAGAAAGAGGCCGGGGGGTTGAAATCTTGGAACTGGGGTCCCCAAAAAATCGGGCATCTACACGGCTACACAGAATAACTATAGTGTGCAGTGTGTTGACTCTATTGTACTTAATTGCCACCATCACTGTCGTTTGGAGGGGAACTACTATTGGTTGTGGTAGGTGGATTTCTAACCGGCTGCGGATCAGGTGTAGATTGCCGACTCCCAAACCCTCTTCTCGCATACTGTCAAGATTTTGACAGTGACGGATTTTTGACATGTCAAAATCTTGACACTTAATCTCACGGACAATTATGTAATGGGGTTGGTTGTGGGGACTGGCAATCGCACGTCAGGAGTTTATCGCCTGCAATCCCTTTCCACCTACAGATTCGGTAATTCTTGTGTTTCAGAATATCGGCATAGTCGGTGCTGGCGTGGAGGGATAAGGCGTGGTGGCAATCAGGGCACAGGGCTGTCAACTCACGGCCAATAGGCGGCGCGCTGTGGTGCGGCAGTTGGGAGCGTGGCGGGTACTGGGGGTTAGCTTGAGCTTGCAGGGATAGCTTATCGTACTGGTCCCGGAATTTTCCCATACTCAGAATCACGGTAGCCCATCCGCCCCATTTCCCGCCATTCCCAAAATCGTTCTGTGCCCAATCGAGGAGCGCGCTGGCGTCCTGTGGGTTTCGTTTATCGCGGCGAAACATGCGGTCGGCTTCGCGGGCCCAGGCGGTGAGCTGGGAGTCAGTGATTTTTGCATTGGGGTTATTGTCAAGTATGTGGTCTTTGAGTTGTTCAGCGAGATTACGGGCTGGCTCGGGGAGTTCTGAGAGTGTAAGTTTCCGGGAGTGGGCGATTTTTGGCTTACGGCGCATAGGATTGAGTGTATTTGAGAACACGTCGGAGTCGGCAGTTTCGGCTCCGACTTCTGGGTTTGGCAAATGCAAAGAAGATGAAGTTGAAGAGGAAGTGGCTACGTTTGCTATGTTTGCTAGGGCTTTGCTAAGGCCGCCTTTTCTTCCAGCCTCCGCACGTTTTTCACTTAAACTCTTGTTTTCTAATGCCTCTCTGACCATTCTTCGGTTTATTAGTGCTCCCGTAGTTTGGCAGACGTTTGCTACACCACTTGCTACAAGTTTGCTACAGATTGCTAGGATTTTGCTAGAATCCACGCCGAGGAGTTTTGCGAGTATTTCATCGGGCATTTTCTCCCCATTTAAGAGGAGCTTGCCACGTTCTTCCGAATCGTGCATCAATAGCAATATCTCGAACCATGCTCCCCGTGTTTCCAGGTCTAGGGATTGTATGCCGATGTCTCGTTTCCAATCCCCAGGATAGAACTGCATAGCAGGCAGCTTGCTTGACATTCTGTGTGCCTCCACCAAGGCCAAAGGGAGCCTACGTGGTGGCGCAGGCTCCACGCATGGCGTAACACCGATGGCGGTTTTCTGGCCCGCCACACCGGGTCTTTAGCAGGTTAGACCCGCGAAAACCCAAAGTCAAGCCTTTTTCTCTTGACAAGCGGTAGTATTCGTGAAATAGTTACCTCATGGGCAAAGATCGAGCCGCAGTCGCATTGGGCAAACGTGGTGGAGCTGCTACGCTGGCTCGCCACGGTGTAGAGCACTTCCGGCGCATGGCCGAACTGTCTCCGAAAACCGGGCGCAAGCTCAAGCCCAATGCGAAACCGGAATCAATTAAACGCCGCAAAAAACGAGCCTGTAGAACCAATGGTTTGCAAAACGGCCATTTTACCATCTAAACTATTTTCAGTTTGTTTTCAATAAGATACAAAATAACACTTGACAAGTGCTATCGCTTGTGATAGGCTTGTCCTGTAATGAAGATATTTGACGTAACCCGCAATCCGAAAGATGGTCAGTGGTACGTGATCGGGAGACTAACCCGCAAATACTGGATGCCGATAAGTGACGGTGTTCGCAGTAAGGCGGAGGCGGAACAATTAAGTATTCACCTGCAACGGGCGGAGCGAGCGGCCAAACTGGAATTAAAGGGTTGGGAAGGGGGCGCATGACGCGAGAAGTCTTGCTTGGCACAATCAGCGAAAGAGAAACCGGGCGGAAGCTCGGGCTGGTGGTGTGGGAACCAGCCTGGGCCCCGGCCAACCTAAGCGGTATACCGGCAATCCGGTATATTATAATGGCTCCCGGCAGTAAACCGTGGATCGGGAGCTTGAAAGGGAGGGGTTTGAAAATCAGCAATCAAACTATTTTGTGGGACCGCTAACAGCCTACGGGCGGAAAGAGGGGACATGGAGTTTATAACGGTTGACAATGAACGGCAAGCGCAAGTATGGAGGAAGACAAGGGCCTCAAAACATTATCTCGTTTACACTGTCCACTGCCCGCGCTGCGGGGACATAGAGCGGCATTTGCCCGGACTCAAAGCAATTAACAAAGCGTACCAACACCAAGAATCTTGTCCAGGGGATATTGTGATCTTGTACCCCGTTGAGAATGAGCCGTATAGATGCGAGAGCATCCTGCTTACGGCGGACGGGCATTTTAGATAGCGTAGAAAAGTTCGGAGCGGTAAGCACACAGCCCGAAAGGGCGGAAGGGGGACAGCATGACACAACAGGCAATTCAGCAAGAGGCTTTGAGTCGCGCGCAAGGTGGACTGAGCACGCGCAACTATGCGGACATCTACCACGGATTCGCCGCTAAGGGGATTCCGATAGAGGAGATCAGGCCGCGCGAAAACGTGCTTACGTTCCATGCTTGGAAAGCACTTGGGCGCAATGTCCGCAAGGGCGAGCACGGTGTTAAGGTACTGACGTTCCGGGAAGGGACTCGAAAGGAAACGAACAAGGAAACCGGGGAAGAGGAGCGGAAGTCGTTTCGGTCGCCGTGGTCCTCGACCGTGTTTCACGTTTCGCAGACTGAGCCGGTGAACGGAAAGGTGGCCTAACATGCAAATTCAGTTTGCGGAACTTAGCAATGAGGCCAAAGACGCAGTGAGGGGGAGCATTCCCTTACCTTGGCGTCTAGCAAGTATTTGGCCGACTCGAAAAGCGGCGCATCGTTCCATATCTAACTGGAGACGCCTTGGATTTATCGCAGCCATTAACCCCGTCTGGAATTATGGCGGACACCTGCACGTGGTTTGCGTAAGGGAAATGGAACAACATGACCTGCGAACAGGCGACACAGATACTCTTTGACTGCCAGCATGAGCACAAGTCGTGCGAGTGGAGCACGGCAGGCTCAGGCGCGCCGCAAGGCCATTGCTGTACCGATTGCTGGAATGCTCACGTCCGGGCGCGTCGGCAAGCGCGCCGGGAGCAACTGGCGCAAAGACCGAACGACTGCCAAAGATGCGGGAATAGGCCACACACGTTTATCTATGACCGATACCGGCTGTGCGGACGCTGCAAGACAGCCACGGCCAGGGAACACAACAAAGCAATGGCCAATGCTGGCGGTCTGGGGATATTCGCACAAGGTTTGCTCGTCAGTACGAAGGAATGGGCATCAAGAAAGGCGGTGTCCCCGTGCTGACACTGAAATACAAGCCGATGCAGGTGGGTGATTTTGTCGGTTTGGAAAAGCCGAAAAAGATTATCGGGAAATGGCTGACCAGTCCGCAGTCGCAGTCTTTCCTCTTTGTCGGCAAGCCGGGCACTGGCAAAACCGCGATGGCCGAAGCGATAGGAAGGGCTGTGGGTGCTCAGGATTGCGAAGTAGTACAGATACCATCGGGGAAGTGCGACCAGCGGATCGTAGAGGAAATCTGGCGGACTACCGCTTATCTGCCTTGGGGTAACTTCCGGGTGTACATCGTTAACGAAGCCGACCGGATGACCGATGGTGCGCAGATTGCTTTCTTGAGCTTGCTGGACGCGATGCCCGCTAAAACGATATTCATTTTCACTTCCAACACTACGGACGGATTGGAAGCGCGCTTTCTCTCCCGTTGTATGGTAGTGGAGTTCTCAAACTACGGATTGAACGGGTGTGGCTCTGTGTTTTTGGCTGAAGTCTGGGCTAAGGAATCCGCCAGTCTCAAAGCACAACCGCTATTTGCCCCAGACTTCCCGCGTATACTCAAGAATGCGGGCAATAATCTGCGCGGAGCGCTAATGGAAATCGAGCGGGAGTTGTTGGAAGCATGACACACCTACTCAATATTCTCCGGGGCCTGTTGGCGATGGCGCTCTGCCGGATAACGGAATGGGTGTTGCCGAAAGAGGGGAGGTAGGACAATGACGCGAGAAGTCTTGCTTGGCACAATCAGCGAAAGAGAAACCGGGCGGAAGCTCGGGCTGGTGGTGTGGGAACCAGCCTGGGCCCCGGCCAACCTAAGCGGTATACCGGCAATCCGGTATATTATAATGGCTCCCGGCAGTAAACCGTGGATCGGGAGCTTGAAAGGGAGGGGTTTGAAAATCAGCAATCAAACTATTTTGTGGGACCACTAACAGCCTACGGGCGGAAAGGAGAAGGAAATGTTTATCATCAAGTGGAAAACCGAGAAGGGGATTATCACTGGCATTAGTCGTTACCCTGATAGCCAGACCGCAGCGCAACAACTCGCTAGATTCCGGGCTGTGTACCCGAATGGAGAAATCTGGATCGAACAAGAGCAAGCAGCCTGAGCCTTGCTTCCCCGGTTCGCTGAGCCGGGGAAAGAGGGCTTGAGCCTCTAATCAGCCGGGAACCACGGCTTAAAACACGGAGGGAATATGCACAGAGCGACAACAAGAGAACGGTTTGAATTTGAGAATTTGCTTTTGACCCATGCACCGCGAGCGAGTGTTTCCGATGCGCGGCGAATCCTGCGGTACGGGGCCACTTATAGCCGGATTCAAGAGAATAACTGCAATGGTCATGCCGACTGGCAAGGGAATGAAGATTTGGAATGGCTAGCCCGCGATGAGAAGAAAGAAAAGCGGATCGAGGAAAGACTTGCGAGTCTTTGCCGATCAATCGGTTGTGGGGTGAGTTTCCAGGGAGACCCGCGAGGGGTGACTATCAAAATCACAGTTCCCGATGGCTTCACAAATGATTGGGGGAAAGAAGGTCTTTGCGTGCCAACAAGCTAAAGTCTTGCCCGCTCCCAGAAGAGAGCGGGCCTTGCATCCCGCCCCGTGGCTATGCCCGATTGCTAGCGCCGGGATGATCCGCTGTACTAAAGTGCCAGGGGAGCAGCCGGGGCGGAATGGAAGGAAAGAGGAGGGCAAATGACTAATGAGAAATTGCTGGTACAGCTAAATAAACTACACGCCTGCGAAGA
>ERZ1292644.116-Hain-H14-01um-R2-116-length-55960-cov-11_pt1 | contig 55960 bp, 83 predicted proteins | sample MGYA00564402_ERZ1292644 | MGnify/ENA primary metagenome ERZ1292644 (study PRJEB36523, sample SAMEA6512644) | groundwater metagenome | collected 2019-01-09 | study: AquaDiva: Metagenomics assemblies of 32 groundwater samples
GTCCAAGGCAGACCTGTCCGGAGCAAACCTGTCCAAGGCAAACCTGTCCAAGGCAAACCTGTCCGGAGCAGACCTGTCCGGGGCAGACCTGTACGGGGCAATCATCGGAGATGGCATTAAAGTAACCCGTGCTCCACTCCAGATTGTAAATCTGACTTATCCAATAGTTATTTGGGACGAGCACATGCACATTGGTTGCGAGTTCCACGCTCTGGCGGAATGGAGAGATTTTCCACCGAAAATTATAGCCGCGATGGACGGCAAAAAGGGGGCTGACTTCTTTAAAAAGTACAAATCCGTCATTTTAGCATTGGCCGCTGCCCATGCTCAATCCGGCAGTCTACCGGAGGATCCCTAGCAAGATTTTGGAAGCCAGCCTGACACGCCTGGAGGTACATGACCGCTAGTTTTGACGCCAAAAAGGCAGGTCTAAAAAAGGGGGGATTGCTGAAAGCGGAAGGAGAATAAGATCATGAAAATCGGAACCATCGATAAAGAATTAGCCGCATGTCATAAGCGTTGCAAAAAGTATGGCCACCGCGCCCTATTCCACGGGGTACACCACGACACGCATTTTGAATTGTTGATCGGGCCTGCGGCGGTGAGGATTGAACGTATCCTCTCTTCTAAACCCGTGGAGGAACACGCCGTCCGGTTTCACAACCTCGGCCCATTCGTGGGTTGCGATGCGGTGGAGGACGTGGCTATCCGCGCCGCCTGGAAGCAACGGGAAGCGGTTGTCCGCGCCGCCCGGAAGCAACGGGAAGCGGCTCTCCGCGCCGCGAATATCGCTTTCCTTGCAGACCCGGTAGTCGGCAAAATCCACGCTAGGCTTTTCCCAGACTGCACCTGGGATGGGAAGAGCTTTCAAGTCAAAAAGAAAGAGGGAGGGCGCGGGCCTCAAAGAATTTGCCCAGAATGCCAAATCGAGAAAGGACAATAAGACAATGAAAACCAAAATAACTAAAAAGAAGCCAACACCAGCAGAAGCGGCGGAGTTGGCGGAGGCGCGGGCGGCGCTGGCGGAGGCGCGGGCGGCGGTGCGGCGCTTAGGATATATTGAGTACCAAGCGCTCAACTTCGAAATGCGATGCTGGCTAGCTGGCAACCTGAGTACCCCGAAGTCAGTCCTGGAATCCTTCAAAAACGATCCCGACGCCAGGGTGCGGCGCTGTCTGGCAGACAACCGGAGCGCTCCGGCGGCGGTCCTGGAATTCTTGGAAAACGACACTGATCCAGAGACGCAGTGGCTGGCTGGAAAGCAGAAGCTGAAGGCGCCCACCAAACTGAGGGCCAAGCGCAAAGCGGCTGTGGCGAGGAAGTTGCCATAGCCACCTTCCGGAGCCGGGAACTGACTTTTTTTAGTGGACAAAAAAAGGTGAATTAGATGAGAGACCCTACCATTACTGACCTTCGCTGGGCTGCCGCGATGCGACACCCCGATGTCTGTGACATGAGCCGGGGAGATGTTCCATGCCCGGCTCGTCTGTATACAAACGCGAAGAATAAACAGGTTTATACCTGCTGTCGTTTCAAAATCGGACACAAGGGACCACATAAAACCACGGACCTTAATGGCCCTGAATGGACCGAGGAAGGGGCCGCTAAAAGGCAAAGGGGTAGCCGATGAGCCTACAAATTACGGTTGAACGGAAGGAGGAACGAAATGCCCTGGGTTGATGGAATTGAGACTATGAAATGCCCTGTTTGCAATGGGCGTGGCGAAGACTTTTGTCCTACCTGTGGGCAAGTGGTCGGAGAATGTGAAACCTGCGACGGGAGGGGTGAAATCCCAAAAACCACCGCTAAGGTGAAGAGAGGATAAGACCATGACGATCTCACAAGTCGCAAGCCTCTGGCTGGATGCCCTTACCGCCAATTACGCAGCTAAAAGTACAAGCCGCAAATACAGCTACGTTACGCGCTTGCTCTCTATCCACTTTACAGAAAAGCCCTTGGCGAAGATCACGACCGCCGACTTACAGGGTTTCCGGGCGACGCGCAAAGTCAAGGCGTCCACGGCGCACGGCGAGATACAGATTCTAAAGACCTTCTTCGGCTTTTGCGAGGACCAGGGCTTTATCACCGTCAACCCGGCCCGCAAGCTGAAAATGCCCCGGCTCCGACAGGCCGAAAAAACGCCCTACACGCAAGAAGAGATCATTCGCATACTGGCAGCCGCAGATAAGGTCAGCGATTCAACCTATGCCAGGTTACGTGCGAAAGCGGCCCTATTGCTGATGAGGCATCATGGCCTGCGAATCTCGGACGCCATCGGGCTGCGCCGGGATGCAATCTCCCAGGTGGGCGGGCAGTGGCGGCTCCGGCTTCGGACGAAAAAGACCGGGGCTGCAATTGACCATCTCGTACCAGACGTAGTACTAGAGGCACTAGGACTCCTACCACCACCATACGGTACTAGGACACCTGAATATTATTTTTGTAACGGGGCCGGATCGCCAGGGAGCACGCTCACGAATATGCAGAGCATTCTCCGCAAAGTCTATCGGCTGTCGGGAGTCAAGGGAGCTTATTCTCATAGGTTCCGGTGTACTAGGGCAAGCGAGATATTGCTGGCTGGTGGGAGCCTCCATGACTGCGCCCTGGCGTTAGGCATCTCAGACCGCGTGGTAGAAAAGCACTATTCACGCTTCATGGCGGAGCAGCGCGACCGACTGGACCGGCTCATGCTGAAGGCGACCAACAGGGAGTACCAGGAAGCGACCATCTAACCGAGGGAGGCTGATTTATGAGTCAACTTTCGCAATACTGCCTTGAGCATCACAAAGAACACCAGCCCACGGAAATGTGCGTGCCGTGCGAGTTTAACGCGAACTTTCTACACTCCCCGATGCCGGAAGACATCTACATCGACCATCGCGGCTGGAGATGGACTCCGCCTTTTATTTGTATGGGCTGTGGAATTGAGGTGTGCTATCGTCAATGGGCTTTTTCGCGTAGCTGCGGAGCGTGCGATCTATCCAACTCTACAACGCGCCGTCTGCTCCTCCACAAATGTTTTGCTGGGCCACACAAGAAACTGCCAACCTGGGACGAGAAGCAACATGACATCCCAGAGAATCATTTTGTGAACCCGATAGATCGCATGAAGTACCCCGAAATTAAAGACGAGGAGCGGATACATGGATATGAAGAGTAAAAAGGAATCAACACTCACAGCGGAGTCAACCCTGCTGGAACTGGAAAAGTGCGCATCTCTGTTGTTAGGTTTTCGACACGGGGCCTGCACTTGGGAAGATGTCCAGAGAAAGGCCCTCAAGATGCTAGCGGCTGAAGCCCTATATGACGCCCTAAAAGACGTCCCAAACCCGGAGGATGAGGGGCGCTGTTATTTATGCCCGAGGGATTATCCAAAAATCATACGCGATACAATCCGTGGATACCCCAGGGCTTATTTTTTACACTCACCGGATTGTTGGTATGGGAAGGTGCAAGCCGCCCTCGCGCTGGCGGACAAGGAGAATAACAATGCCAAAAGCTGAGCGGGAGAAGTGTAAAGGGAAAACATTGGGTGGGAATGGATGGCTGTACTACCCTTGCGAAAATAACGCCCAACCCGGAAGCGACTGGTGCAAAATCCACGACCCGGCCGTCAAGGCCGCGAAGCAAAAAGCGCGGGAGGAAAAATGGGAGAAAAAGTGGGCGAAGAGAAAAGTATCTAGGGAAGCGGTAGAACACAGGCAGAAAGTTATCGAGACCCAGAGCCGATTGGGGATAGAACTGGCACAAATGGTATTTGATTCATGTGGAGATGGCGTCTCTAACCTCTCAAAGGACTTCTTCGCCAAGGCGCGAGAGCTTCTTGATGCCAGCAAGGTATAAGAGTACCGGGACTACCACTGTGCCTACTGGAAACTATTTAGTACCATTTTAGTGATTTTCCTTGACAAGGTTTTTGATGAAGCGCAGAGTTTGAAATCGATATGGACGCACCGGCTAAATCAGAGCAAAACAATTTGGCGAGATTCACTGCTCCAAGCCTTAGCCGGTCGTCCAGCAGTGATACGGGGGGCTGCAAAAGCTCCCCGGCCCTTCGGGGTTCACATCCCAAGTTGAGAGGATGACATGAAAGATCAACGCAGGCAGGGCCAAACAGACCGCCGCTCCGACAGCATTCATAACCAGATTGACCGGGCGATTTTTGATGCCCTATTACAAGCCAAGCACGGGCATGTAAAGGAACTCGCCAAGACCCTTTGCGCAAAAATCGCAGACCTGCAAGCTGAAACTGCCCCATCAGAGCAAGACGAAGACGAGCGGGACACAGCCCACGATGACCATGTGAACGAAGAGGTGGCTGAAATCAACAAAAGAGGAAGGAATTAAAATGGCTGTTGACTTTTCTGAAACTGAGCATACGAGAACAAGCGAGTACTTGATCCTGCCTAAAGATTTAACGGTAGTGGCGGAACTTAATGGCCGAGTTGATTTGCCGGATATTGAATGGCTGATTGAGAGCATGGCCGTGCTCGGTCAAATCCAGCCTATTGCCGTCCGCAACGACAATGGTAAAGCAGTAGTGGTGGTTGGACATTCCCGATGGCGGGCCGCTATTGAAATCAACAAACGCAAGCTGACCCCGGTCCCGTTCAGACTTCGATGCGTCTATCTGAAAGGAAATGATCGGGACGGATTCTTGGCTAACATCGCGGAAAATCATGTTCGTACCGCTCCCACTGAACTTGATGACGCCCACAACATCGCCCAACTAGAAAAGTGGGGGCAAACAATCGAACAAATAGCGGCTGTCTACCACAAAAAAACGTCATGGGTAAGGCGTCTGCTGAAATTAACCAGTCTTACTGCCGAGGCCCAGCAAGCTATTAAAGAAGGGCGACTCAAGATTACCGCTGCCGTCCACATCGCCAAGCTCTCCGCAGAACAGCAACGCGATATGGTCAGAGATGGAGGGAAGGTCAAACTACCATCTAAGGCAAGGAAGTCAAAAAAGGCCGATGTTTGGGAGCAAGCTGGAACGCTTGAAAAGGTGCGGAAGATAACCATGAAGGCGTTCGAGGACAGCGCCCCCAAGAGCGAGATTCGATCCTTCTGCGAAAAGCTCCTTGATTTGATGGGGAACTGAGCGGCTAGGGGGTGGTGTGGAATGAAGATAAACTGGTTGCGGATCGCCGTGGCACTCTTTTTTGCGGCAGGAATAGGGATTATGACTGTGATTCTGACTTACGCAGGAACATTGATACGGCAGACAGTTTTTATATGGCCAGAGTTAATCACACTTGTCATAACGGTAACTACCGGTGGATTTATAGCTTACTGGCTGGCCGATTATCCTGGTTGGTGGGAAGACGACAAATGAGAACCACGGAGAATGAGTATCGCAAAAAGCTCGTTCTGAAAGCCATCAATCGCATCATAGACGCCAGGGATGCTTGGCTGAAAGTAGAACGTAATCCTGTTACTACAGCCAGTGACAGGGCTTTACTTAGGGACAAATTCCAACGGGTAGAACTGGAATTTTCGTGGCAGTGGGAGAACGTGAAAGAGATATTGGGACACTATGAGCACAACTCCGCAAATGTTGCAGGTCCAGGTGCAAGAACAAAGCGGCAAGAGCACGCCATATAAAGTCCGGCTCACGGCGGACGTACTGGCCTCTCTCCAAGAGATTCAAAATGTCATTGAATGCGATCCGATGCTCCCGCGCCCCTCTATACACGCCCTCATCATCAAGGCAATCAGCAACTACATTGTAGATTTCCAAAAGGCCAGAGGGGGACTATGAGCGGTAGGCGTCTTAAAGCCGGGTTCTACCGGGATGCGACTAAGATCAAGAGCGCGATCCCGAGATTGCACCAATCCATTGCTAATGTATTGGTAAGCCGGTCTCCCTTGCACGGCTGGCACAAAGCGTTTAGGGAGGAACCGGAACCATTCGACGACGCTAGAAACTTCGGCCAAGTCGCGCATGAACTGAAGAGTATTTTGCTTGGGCCACAAAGTATCGTAACTATCGCCAGCAACGACTGGCGAACGATGGCAGCAAGGGAACAGCGTGACGAGGCCCTGGCTGCCGGGAAACTTCCTGTGTTGGAACGGAGGTTTGCCGAGGCTCAAAAACTTCTGGAAATTCTGAGGTTGGAATTAGATCGCCGCGAGATCGCGCTTTCTGGAGAATCGGAATTGACCGCCTTGTGGCGGGCGCAAAATGGAGTATGGTGCGAAGGGCGGATGGATCACTTCATTCGGCCAGCAAAAAACGCAACGGCCAAAAATGCTCTTATCTATGATTTCAAATTCATGACCTCGAACGCCACTCTGCGGACTTGCGAAAGCCGCTGCATCGAAAACGGCTATGACATTCAACACGCTGCGTATGTCGAGGCTGCGGAAACAATCTTGCCGGAACTGGCAGGGCGGGTGAAAATGCAGTTTGTTTTCGTTGAGGTTGAGCCGCCTAACGCAGTGCGGATTGCTCCCCTTGCCGGTAGCATGAGAACTTCGGGGCAATGGCGCTGGGCTAAGGCGCAGCGCATTTGGAGGGAGTGTATGGAGAACTTCGGCCCCGCGAAGCCGTGGCCCAATTACGAAGATGACGGAGTCTCGCTTGAATGTCCAGCGTGGGCATTGAGAGAACAGATAACCGAGGGACAAGATTTTGGGAGGCTAAGCATTGATGGCGACTAGAACCTTTCAGGACAAGCTGGCCGTGCGGGAAATGACTCCCCTGCTGATTGGCTTGGCGGGGGCTTCCGGGAGTGGGAAAACCGCCTCGGCGTTGCGCCTGGCTACCGGAATCCAGCGAATCTGCGGGGGAGAAATATGGGGCATAGACACTGAGGCAAACAGGATGCTCCATTATGCCCCAGGCGCGGGCGAGAAAGTTGACCCGGCAAAGCTGATTTTCTCCTTCCGCCACTTGCCGTTTCCAGCACCTTTCGGGCCACTCGATTATCTGGCAGCTATAACACACTGCGCGAGTAAAGGCGCAGGGATCATTATTGTGGATTCGCTTAGCCACGAGCACGAAGGGCCAGGGGGGGTGCTGGAAATCCATGCCGCTGAGGAAGTTCGACTCCAAGGAAACGCAGCGGCTAAATTCACCGCCTGGCAAAAGCCGAAAGAGGCGCGGCGGAGGCTCATAAATTCCATCCTGCAAATGCCGATCAACTTTATTTTTTGCTTTCGCGCCAAGGAGAAAATCAAGCCTGAAAAAAAGAAAGCTGGCGAAGAAAAAGGCGGGATGCAGGAGCTTGGTTGGATGCCGATAGGTGGCGAAGAATATGTGTATGAAATGACCGTCAACTGCTTGCTTTACCCGAACAGCGGCGGTATCCCAACTTGGAACCCGGTTATGGTTGGGGAGAAGGCGATGGTCAAACTTCCGGCGCAGTTTACGGGCGTGTTTAAGGATTCCACCCCATTATCGGAAGAAATCGGAGAAGCTCTGGCACTGTGGGCCAGTGGGGGAATCACATTGCCTTCTAACTGGCACAGCGTTAGAGTCGCGGAAGCTAATAAGACGACAGAACTTGAATTGCCAGATCAGAAAATCCCATGCGCTACCTGTAAAGCCAATGTTCCTAGATGCCGTGAATGCAAAAAACCGCAGGATTACGTAAGGGCTGGAGTTTCCCGAAAAGGCGGACCTTACGAGGCTTTCTGGGTCTGCCCTGAGAAATGTCCTGATTCCAGGGATAAACGCAGGAACACTTCAATTAAGGCTGCGATCTGGCACGAAAGGCTAATGAGGCCACCGGAATCACTAACCGAGACTCCACCTTCAAATCTAACGCCTCCAGGAAGCGGCGTTGAAGGTGGAACGGGGGGTAGCGCGCCAACCAGCGCACCCCCATCAAATCCTGATACGCTATTCCAGGACGAGCCGGGATCGGGTGGGTAGCAGAAAGGAAAAACAGAATGCGAAATCCGCCAAGAACCAAAGAGGCTGCGAAAAAATATGTTTATGGCTTGACTTCATTCAATCCGGACGGTTGGCCCTACAACAAGCGCCAGTGTGCGTGGGAGATCACACCTATTCCCAAAAACATCATATTGTATTCTCCATACCAATGCTACAAGGCCCCCGGCTTTGGTCCTGACAAACTTTACTGTGAGCAGCACGCAAAGAGGCTTGACAGCCGGAGAGACGGCAAACGGAAAAGGAGGACGGAATGCCCCGGGAGGTTGCTGTGTTTAGAGACCTAATCTGTCGCTGGCTGCATCGCCAAGGTTGGCCCTACAACAGGGACGGCAAAACGTACCAGCGTTGTCTTGGTTGCGGTCGAGAACTTCTGAGCAAGGTGCAACTGCCGGGGCGGGCACCGTTCCAACCGCATACCGAGCTTGAAATGACGGAAATCGAGAAGTGGGCGAGAGAACAGAACGAATTGTCTGAGTTGGAACGATTGGGGAAGCTGTGAAAACCCGGAAAGGAGAGTCTGACATGGAAAAGGGACGCGACGATCAATTTATACCATGCACGCGCGAGATAACCATCAGCGCCGACATCGTATATAGGCCCATTCGTAGCTGGCACGCTGCCACCTTTGCTGGCGAGGGGCTGAAAGTCAGGCCTGGGTACAATGACCGCTCAGGATGCCTTCGAGACGATGGGTTGTGCCGTCCGCCTTACACCGTCACCCATCGTCTTTATTGGAACAAAAAATCTCCAACCCGCACGATCTCAGCATTTCTCTCATATCCAAGCGCGATGGGCTGTTCGGACTCATATTTTTGGGAAGCTATGGGAACCAGACACTGCGATGTAGAAAGGTTTTTTGGTGACAAGGCGGAGGCGAAAATGGAGCGCAAGATCATCCGTAAGTTACGCACAAGGAGAAATAAATGACGGGAATTGGAAAGATGGGAAAAGGGTGGTCCGATGTGACCGGGATGAAACAATTGTGGAAGCTGTGAAACAATTCTGATAATAACGGCTTAATAATGGCATGGATCGCAAATGGCAGATCAGCAGGAATGGGCTAAATTATGGTTTGCGGCCCTTTCTGACGAGGAAGTGCTTTCGCTTCCACCGGCAAAACGGTGGGCCTGGGCAGCTATGATTGCCTACACAAAAAAGCACGGCACTAATGGGACGGTGATGATCCGCCCAGATAGTGATTTTCTGGCCGTCGCTTTAGGCGTCCCCAAGGAGCACGTTCTGAATACAATAAGTGGATTACCAAACCTGCAAATTGGAGATGCAAAAAGTGAGCACGGACTAATTGCGTGCTCATTCACTAACTGGTATAAATATCAAGTGGATAGCACACACGCAGAAAGGCAGAAACGAGCACGGTATAAGAGGAGAGAAGAAGAGAGGAGAAGAGAAGAGAAGAGAAGAGATAAGAAAATACTAACACCCCCTACCCCCTCTTTGAAAGAGGGGGATGAATGGGGACCGTCTGGATTGATTCGTCTTTACAACGAAAAAACACCGGATGAATGTCCTGCTATACGGGAGGAAACGCCAGCACGAAAAAAGAAGGCCAAACAATATCTGGCTATATTCCCAGAGAAACATTTTTGGGAGTCTGTTTTTTTAGAAATTCATAATTCCAGATTTTTACGAGGGTTAAAGCCCTCTCTGGGACATGAAAACTTCATAGCCTCATTCGACTGGCTGTTGAGCAGGGGGAAAGATGGCGCGGAAAACTGCGCGAAAGTGTCTGAAGGGCGTTACCGGGATGCTCCAGGTTAGTAGCCTCCGTAAAACTCACGCTAATGGCCTTGGCAGCCTCGCCATTGCATCAAGAGCCATTGGGACAACAAAGGGGACGGTGGGCGTTGCGAAATTGATCCTTGGGGCTAAGATGGGCAAATAACGCAAATCCGGCAGATGGAGAAATAATGGCCCGTAACAAAGCAGCGTTGCCAACTACCAAGCGCGAGTTCCAACCGACCTGTGGCAAGTGTGACAACGGGTGGCTCTATTACATTTTCGAGACTGTCAGTTACGGCGACGGCAAGAAAAACAACAAGAGAATACATGGCCCGAGCAACAAGACGTATCCACCTGGGATGTATAGACTCCCGCGTGCTTTCACGGATGACCAAGAAACTTACCATGCTTTTTACCAAGCGGCCAATAGATGCCCCTGCACGAAGGCCGGGGGAGCAGCACAAATCACGGAGGAAAGACCCACCGAGCTTCTGGAACCAATGCCACAAAAGCTCAGGGAAACCAAGCTCGGAGATTTGTTAAAGCCGATGCGGTAAAAAAGTAGAGAGGGGGATTTAGTTCAGCCATGAAGATCATCGTAGAAAAGGAATTGGGGGAACTCTGGGCTTCGGCTGAACAGTGGAAGGAATCAGGCGATGCCCAGATTATTGAAATCATCTACGAGGATTTACCGGAATTTGTGGATGGGGCGAAGAGGAAAGGTTTGAACTTGAGTGATAAGATGCGGAAATGCGAGTCGTGCGGTGGAAGCGGGAAGGTCCAAAAACCAACCCTTCTTGGTAAAGTTCACAAGTGCCGCTTGTGCAAAGGCACAGGCAGGAAACCGTTCAAGGCGCGCTGTAATTACAACAAGACTGGCTGCCAAAAGGAGGCTGCGCCGGGAAGAAAGAGGTGTCCTGAGCATCTTGAAATGCTACGATTTTGGACGAAAACCGGGCGTGAAAGGCGCAAAGCGTTGGGATTGTGCTCACTGTGCGAGGAGCAAGTATTTCCAGGCTCTTTTCTCTGTATCAGGCATCGTAACCATAGTGCTGAACTGAGGAAATTGGCGTGGAAACCTAGATTTCACCAGTGCCAGATGTGTAAAAAGATGATAACTGGGAAATCCAATCATTGTCCGGGATGCCAACCAAAAGCAAAGGCTATCGCTTATGCTAAAAATCTTAAATCTATACGCAGATTGCAACAAGCTAGAAAGAGAGAGGGTCTTTGTATTAGAGGCAGATGCCCTGAAGAAGCAGAGGCAGGTAGGACTCGTTGCCGAAAACACTTGGATTATTCGGCGGCGAAGATGAGGTTGCGCAATAGGAGGCCACGTTTTTGCTGCTGTGGGAAAGAGTTGCCGTACCATAGGCGGCTCTGTGATGCTTGCAAAAACGAGCGCAGAAGAATTTATATAGCTGCCAGGATTAAAAAGACGGCGCAAAAATTGGAGAGGTTGAAACGGGAGCCTTCTGCGTTGGGAAGGAGGGAGCACTGAGTATGGGGAAAAACAAAGTCAGCCGACGACATATGTTGGCAGCGATATTGTTAGGTTTAATTTCAACGCCAGTGGTCAGAGGTTCAGGTCAAGGGCATACCTTGCAGGGCGGTGACACGATGTCTGGACTGATTGTTGATTTAGACGGTATCTGGGAACAGCACCAAGTAAATGGCCCGGAAGGAACCCGCTGGGAATACGAGAAGGACCACCGCCCAGAGCGCATCGCGCTTACAGTAAACTTCCAAGGCGAGCAAAAGACATTTACCGCCAAGGAGATTTGGGAAGGGCTGAATGGGAAATGACAAACACGGGAACTGGATGAAATCCATCCAGTGAAGAGGGAGGGGACATGATCTTTGCCGGTATAGACCCCGGACTGGATGGAAGTGTTTGCGTTCTGCTCCACATCCCAAAGTTTGAGGACACCCCGACTCTAATTGTAGCCGGTGGTAAGAAAAAGAAGCGGGTCTATAACGTGGGGATGATGGTTGAAATCATCAGAGAACTAAAGCGTGAAGCCACTATCCACGGTCATCCTGCTCTGGATATTCTTGTCGGCTTGGAATCTGTTCATGCCATGCCGGAACAAGGCGTGACTTCCACTTTCTCGATGGGGCACGGCCTTGGGCTGTGGGAGGGGATACTCAGCGCCCTCGGAGTGCCTTACCAAATGGTAACTCCCCAAGCGTGGAAGAAGGCTATGATGGCCGGGCAGGGAAAAGAAAAAGACGCTTCCCGTCAGGTTGCGATGCGGCTGTTCCCGTCAACGATCCCGAAGCTGTCTCTTAAAAAACATCATGGACGTTCCGATGCACTCTTAATTGCGGAATATCTTAGGAGACAACATCATGGGGCTTTTTGACATCGTGATCGTAGAGTACCCCTTGCCGGACTCAGGGGCTGGTACGGTCAAGCAATGGCAGACAAAGGATTTTGATCCCCCCTACATGAAGCAATATAAAATCACCACAGCCGGGAGATTGCTGCGTGAACGGATTCATTACGAAGATAGGTCTGACCAGAAAGCGCCAAAAGATTCACTAGAGAGTTTAAGGGGCTGTATGACGCCAATACATGAGGCTTTGGAAGATTTGAATTATCACGGCATTCTTAACTTCTACGGGAGTGCCCATTCTGGTGAATTGGTTAGAATAAGCCTCCAACCTGCAACTTTTGGGCAAGACCTCAACCACGCCGATGAAGTGGAATGGTTTGAGTATAACGCCAAGTTCACGGACGGGGAACTTGTTGGCATTGAGCAAGTCAGAAACGGTTGATATATGGAAGGACACTGCATCACGAGCCTTGCGATATATCAACCGGGGGCCAGTAGGTCATATTGAGACCCTCGGCAGACGTGCGCTGGCCCCTCCAAAGTTCAGTAAGTACAACCAGTTTGCCAGCGGCTTTCGAGGGCAGTCATACTGCTACGTTACGCCGAATGCACAGGCCAACCCCTCAGTAGGAATGGGGGAAGCCGGACGGCAGCACCCTTCCGGCGGGTCGCTGGCAATTCAGTTTAAGGATAAGATAGGAGAGAAAATGACCTGGCATCGGCATAAATGGAGGGCTGTTGGCGCTAATCTTTATAGCAAAACAGCGGCTGGGTATGAAGCCCCGCGCTTATTTACAAGGGTGCTTTATGCTTGTGAATGTGGCGCTAGGGAAGTCAAAGAATTTGAGGGCCACTGGAAACTAAAGGATTTTCAGGATGGCGAAAAGTAATGTCGAAAAAGTGCTATCCAGCGCGATCAACGGCTATCGCACAGCGTTTAGTGAGATACACAAACCAGGATGTGCTTGTGGGGTTTGTATAGCTCTGACATACCTCAGAAATGGTGAGGGTTCACAATGAACGAACAACCCACTGAAAAGCGTCTTGGTGTTGAAGAATTGACTGTGGTAATCCGCTTGCGCTATCCAGATTCATTGACCCAGAGTTTTATCAAGCAGCAGGTCCACGATGCGATAAATTCAAAGACCAGAGCGGTTGTGGTGAAGATGGAATGAAACCTTACTACGAAGAAAAGGGGCCTTATGAAGCCGCCAGAACAGATGACAAAGCGGGAGTTGGTGGAGCAAGTTATTGCGGAGTTTTTTAGTGGCAGAACCAGACCGCTATTTTCCGAAAGGAGCCTTGCGCGATTGATCGTTAAAGCGCTTGGTCATAGGGACACACTGCTGAAAGAGAAGGCTAAGGCTTGTAGGATTCAGGAGGAACTGGGGGAAAAATGAAGAAAAAGAAGCCGGTTGAATTGAAGGCGTGGGCAATCATAGAGCAAGACAGTAATAAGATCGATTGTTTTGATTACAGGTTGCCTATTTACTGGTTGAAAAGAATAGCTGAAATGGATAGGAAAAAACTCAACCCGGAAGCTAGGGTAGTCCCTGTAAAGGTCCAGATTTAGACGGCTGCTACTTCCCGAACTTAAACAGCACCGCAGTCGGTAGTGTTGCCACCCTGTAAGTGGTGTTGGTACATCATAGGAAGAATTTATAGTAGTAAAGTATGACTATAAAAATAAATTAACTTAACTGGACATTATACTGATAGTGTCTCACAGGGAGGCGGTTGATGCCACAAAAAAAGCGTCGGGAATACCGTTTCAAAATTGATGCATTTAGCCCGGAAACCATGCCAATGGTTCGGTTGGCGGAATACGTGCGCGATCTTGCCACTCTATTCGGAGAGGAAAACAACGTACATTTGATTAAGATTGAAGGTGGTAGCACGATGCCCGTCATTCTGGTGGAATGGGAGGCCGAGCCAAAGGTGCGCGCCAGATTGCGGGATATACATAACAAGGAAGGTCCACCAGAAGCTATGAGAGCGGCCAAAGAGATCGACAAACGCTTAGAAAAAGATAATGCCAAGGGCACAATTATTGATCCAGTCGGAACGAAGCTAATCAATTTCCCAGGCCGAGACAGGGCTGAACAGTTGCAGTACGGGCCTTTCACTCAACAAGCATCACTGGATGGATTTCTCATTGGAGTTGGTGGAAGGCGCGATCCAGTACCAGTTCATTTAGAGGATCGTAATGGGGAAATATATCTCTGCCATGCCAGTAGGAATATAGCCCGTCAAATGGCCCCCCATATATTCGGGCCTCCTCTCCGGGCAAATGGTGCTGGGAGATGGCATCGTGACCCAGATGGCACGTGGATTATGGATCGCTTCACTATATCGAATTTTGATGTATTGCGAGAAACTCCACTGCGGCAAATCGTGGATAAATTCCGGCAAATCCCAAGCGAACTTGCCAAAGAAGAAAACCCTGTGCATATGCTTAACAAAATTCGGTACGGGGGAAACGGGGTCGATTAAGATGGTCGAATTTGATGCTGGCTTTCTTTCGGTTTGGAGGAGAATGGCAACCTAGCGGTGCTCCCGCAACGGCGGAATTAAAGAGGCAGGCGGTTTGCGCTGATCCTCAGAATAGGAGGTGTCTCCATGAGCAATTTATCGGACGCGCTCTCGGTGGCAGAGAGAATTAAGACCTCTCTTGCCGATAAAGAATACCGACATTCTTACGCTGAAGAGTTTTTAAACACATGGATCGCCACCCAGATCAAAATTCTTCGTGAGCAACATGGATGGAGGCAGGAAGACCTGGCAAGAGAAGCCGAGATGAAGCAATCCGCGATCTCCCGGCTAGAGGATATGAATTATTCTTCGTGGGGCATTTCCACGCTGAAGCGACTGGCTTATGCCTTTGATGTGCGTCTCAAGGTTAGTTTTGAAAGTTTTGGAAGCCTCATACAAGATTTTCAACACTTTAGCGCGGAATCTCTAAAGATCCCAAACTATGCACATGATCCAGTTTTTAACGAAACCACGGCTGCTGTGGCGACAGGCAGCCCTGCGTTTATGGCTAAACCAACACAATCCGAGCCAGCGATCTCATCCCCAAAAGAGCCGAAAGCCAGAGCCAAACGCCGTTAGCCAACCACTGATTCAACAATCCAATTCACCCATCTGCACACTAAAGCACCACTACCCAATCACAGATGATGGCAAAGTTTTGGTGCTACCCCACTTGCTATCATACCAGGACAACAGCCACATCGCACCGTTTTCCCTTCTCCCTTTTTACAGCAGTAAGGCGGCGGCTCATCTGCTTCACACCATCCCGGATGAGCGCTTGTACAGTTGCATCGCATTTCTTGGTTGCTGTGGTCCGGTGAGCACATGGCAAGCGGCGCTTGTTGTGCCCCGCTAAACAGCAGGGAAACGGCCAGCATTGCCAACCCAATTAGAGACGCTACAGCTTTCCACACCTGACATTCCCCATCTAAATAAATCGGACCGGCTTGGTAAGGTTGGAATATCGCCTAGATGCCTGTCCAGACTGCGCTAGCTGGCTGTAGCTGCGCCAGAGACGGTCAGGACGGCATACCCCATGTCCGAGGCCGTCCGGTTCAGCCAGGAGCCGATTTGCAGCGCTAAACAGGTAAGTGATACCAATAGACCCCAAGGTTGTAGCTCGAATGCTTATATGAAGGGTACTCATCTCAAGTCTCATTCCCAGTAAGTAACAGATTTTAAGGTGCCATCCGGCATTTCGCCGCCAGTCGGCACATACCGCATTGGGATCAATTCCTCCAAGGTTTCCACCTGTTTAACCCCGTAGTGACGACATACCATATCCACATTGCCTTTTCGCCAATATCCTTGTGGACAGCAAACGACCAATTTGGGGTCATGTGCAAAAAGGCCCAACTCCAACAACGTAATCGGGGATTTCGTTCCCGGGGAAAAATACATCAACAGCTTGTCGCATTCTTCCATCGCAAGCAATTCCCATTCAACCTGTTCCCGGAACCTCATGTTTTGTATGGACTGCTCCCAGGATGAATCCCAATCATCCCTGCGTGGATTCAAGATTGTTCCCGGCTGGAAAGATAACAAGGCGACTACCCGCTCCTGCCACATTTCAGCAACGCCCATTTCAATACTGCCCGCGAGAAATATCCAGGGACGCTCAGCGGCTGAAAAAGAATTCGGTGCTTTAATTTCTGTCATCTACTTCGCGTTCCGCCTCGATCTGGACAATGCGTTCATGGACTTCGGAGTCCGCCATCCCCTCCATGCGGGAAGTTCCCCACCCATCATAATATCCTTCCTCGGTAAACCAAAATTCCATCCCGTCAGCAGAAATCAGGCGATCCATCTTTATCCCCTGTTTACACTCAACGGGAGGAACAATGGTCAATATTTCTATGGGACCATCTTCATGCTGAACTCGAATTTTCATCCTTCTGCATCCTCTATGGCGGTTGTGGCAATGTTTGTTGCTGGGACTTCATCTACCTCCATCTGCTTGTATGGTCCCCGGCCCCGCGTCAGCATCTCCCCGGCAATGCGGCGATGGTCGCCCATCACATAAGAGACGTGGATGCACACCGGGGGACCGCCCCATTCTTCCCGCTCAAGGATCGTTTGGTCAAAAGGCAGCCCGCTAATCAGCCGGAGCCAGTCGAATACCACTTGTAGATCACGCGCCATCGTAAAGTCGCAAGCGCAATAGTCTGGGGTTGCTATATGTTGGCTCTTCGGCTGCCCACCTGCCGCCTGGTTGCCCTCCGGGGAACGGTATCCGGAAGTCACGCGGATTGGAACCCCCCACTTCCCCCTAATCGGCTCCAAGACTTCAACGCACATCCAACCAAACACAGGCTCACATCCAGGTGGGACCGGATCGCCGCTCAGTTCGAATTCATGGGATTCAAAATGTGGCGAAAACGTCATCAGCATACCTTAGATTTCCAAACCGACCAGACGCGGCGGTTGTATGTATCGGCTTCAATTAAAGTTACCGATTCACAAAGCTGTATTCGCACCCCGTCATGCCGAATAAAGGTTTCTGCCTTCGGGCGGGGCCTAGCAACGCTCTCTTGAAATTCCATTATGCAACCTATCCGAGCATCGGAGTCCAAAGGGAAGTTAAGTTTTTTGCGGGCCATGTCGTTCTCTTACTATTTAATTTTTCAACGAGCCAAAGTCAGTTCCTTCTAGGGCTTTTCCAAACTCTTCCGGCAGTACAATGCTGAGGTCTTTCCAAACACCCGATTTTTTGACGCTCAACAAGACGGAGGCTGCCATGACCAGGCAAGCCAAAAAGAATCCTGACATCAAAGCTGCAACCGGCGAATGCCCAGCAGCAAGCATGGCTCCCCCGGCCATTCCCAAGGTTCCCCAGAATCCCACAAAAGCCGCGATAGCGCAAGAGGCTCCCAGCTTGAACCACTTTTCCAACTTCTTAGTCTGGTAGAGGTCGCCAATGAAGCTGAAGGGGTTGATGTCGAGCGCCATGAGCTACTTCTTTACGCCAACGGGCGTTGTGGTGACAAACCGCAGGATGAAGTTGAGAATCGTCACAAACAAAGCGTAGCCAGTAGCCCACGGACCGGTCAGCCCCAGGTCATCAACTCCTGTTGCCTGAATCACCGGAGCAATTGCCAACAACAGATTTATCACCAACGTCCGATAGCCTTTCATAGTTATCCTCCTATCCAGAAATCCAATGCCTCACCAGTTCAAGCAGCCCAATTAAGACCGCCCCGCCGCTGCCATATGTTGCCTTCGCCCGCCAGCCGTTACCGTTCAAAGTTTTGGATTCCAAGTGATGTGTTACTCTTGACTCCAAGGCCCCTATGCGTGCGCCTTGAGATTCCAATCCAGCTTTAAGGTTGGCAACCTCTGCCCCCATTCTCCCCATGAATTCTATGAGTTCGCGCTCTAGGTCTCCCAGCGGCATTTCATTTGTTCCCCCTTAGAAGTCCACTTCCATCGTAAAATCAAGTATTGTGGCGCTGGCGGTAGCGGCGTTGTTGGTTGCCTTTAGACTCAGCATTTCATTGGCGGCAAAGGCATAAGTGTTGACTGTATCACAAGCAAAAGAATAATTAGCTGTGCCAGCGGCGAAAATTACCGTCACCCCAGTATTGGTAAAAGTGGGCTGGGTGCCACTGGCAGTAGTGCTCTTTTGAAGTACGAAAACAAGAGTTCCAGTTCCAGGTTGTGCCACGTCCGCCAAGCGCACGCAGAGGTTCTTTATCGTTCCGGCAATGGGCATGAGTGTTGACCGCGCCCAAGCTGTGTCATTATTACAAGACGCCGCCGCCGATGCCCCCATTACAAAACAATTTACCGAATTCCCACCAGCCATTTGGGCCATAGATTGATAACCGCTGACCCCAAGTATTGCTTTGGATGTGCCGCCAGCGGCAGCGTTGCCAAGTTGTCCTTGCATCTGGAAATTGGTTCCGTCGTAAACCAGGAGTGTCCATTGCCCGGCGCGGAGGTCGTTATCGGCCAGCACCGTAGTAATCCCACCGCCAAGTTTTGCAATAGTCTTGGCCCCCAAAGAATCCACGTTCAGCGTGGCTGCCCCGGTATTGGCGGTATTGGCCTTGAAAACTACCTGCATCCCGGTCGTGTAGGCCGTCAGTGTTGGTGTCATCAAGCAAGTGTAGGTGTCACTGGCCCCAGCATCGGCACAGGCAAGGTAAGCTCCCGTTTGGATGCTGGGAGCAATTCCAGAGGGGGTAACGGCACGACCCGTATCGGTTCCAGTAGCTACTTCCGCCGTAGTCGCCAGTTCAGCGATCCCGGTCTGTGTGGCGGAAGCCGTGCGCACGTCGGCGCAGGTGGAAGTCCCGGAAGCGTTAACATCGTTCGTAAAATTAAGCCCGCCTGCCGTGCAACCCGCAGGATCGGCAGCCAGCGCCGTAGCCAAGGCTGCCGTATGAGAAGGCAAGTCCCCGGCGGCAATAGCTCCCCATGCAGGCACGGCGGAAACCGCTCCCGTCCCGGTCTGTGTGAAAAAGTTCTTTGTTGCAGTCGTATTCCCAGCTAATTTCGTCCAAGCGGGGGTTACATTCCCGTATAAAATATCCCCCAATACCGGAGAGGCCGTCACTGTATCGCTGTGCGTGGCACTGAACAGGTTATGGGCCGTTACCGATGTCAAGCAGCCGGTGCAAGTCAAGGTGAGATCACCGGATAATGCCCCGCCGCCGCCAAGGGGGGCTGTTGTGTTGATGTTTCGCGCCGTAGTAACAGCGTCTGTGATTCCATAACCGGCAACCGTTGTCGGCGTACTCGCCAGGTTCGCAAAGGTAGGCTGCGCCCTGCTAAATGTATTGGGGGCTGTAAAAGCTGTGAGAAATTGATTGGCAACCGCTGCACTAGTAGAAAGAGTGTCTTGCTTGGAGTTGAACGTAGTCCAATCGGCAGCAGTTAAATGCCCAGCTATGGCCCCGGTTGCCGCTGGGATGGAGATGGTATTCACGGCCCGGCTAAGGGGAGCACTGAATGTCAGGGCCGATTCCTTGGCGTTGAAAAGGCTCCAATCCGCCGCAGCAAGCAAACCCCTGTTAAGAGCCGAAGAACTGGGGATATTGAATGTATGCGTAGTGCCTGCCGAGGAAATACCGAAATCGGCCCCGGCTGTTCCGGTGGCGAAGGTTTGGATAGCTCCGCTTAAAGTATTCAACGTAGTTATGCCGCTTGCCGCCGGGCCTGCAATGGTAAGCGTTTCCCCGGAAGGAGAGAACGTGATGTTGGAACCCTCCCTGATTCTGAACGGGGAGCATGACCCAAAAAGTTCAACCCCAGCGGCATTATCAAAACTGATGCAATCCAGGAATGAGGTGCCGCGTCCCTGAGCTTGCGCTTTTCCGCCCAACAAGAGCCACAACAAAATCACAATCCCAACTTTCAGTAATACGTCTATTATCCGAAAGACCTTCCCCCATTTCGCGGACTTCAATGAGCAATAAAGCGCCTTTTGGAAAGATACGTCGAAACGCCCTGCGTAATCCACCATTTGGACCAGTGGCAATAAACAACGGTCCAGGTTGGCACTCATCTGGGCGGAACCGGCTTGAAAATTTGCTTGGATAATTTGGGAAACTTCCTGTAATGATTCCGCCTGTTGATCTGAGCAAGTTTGGATTGCCCTGGATGTCTTTTGGAAACAATCGCTGATTTCAACCGCTAATTTGGAAGTCTCGGAAGCCATTGCAAGCTGTATCCCCATCAAGTTCTTTTCGATCCGGTTTGTGGAAATAACCACTTCTGGATGGCCGTCGCTCGGGGGGGCGATTATTTTTTCGTCTTCCGGTTCCCAGCAATTGTATATTGCCCAGTCTCGGCGCTGCTCATCGGTATATCTCGAATGAGTCTCGAAACTCTGGGCCATCATCCGTTCGTAGTCCGATTCAGCAATCTCAATTTCATCGGGCGGGATGATCCTTTTGCCTTCTTGAATCCACTGCCGCAATAAAGGATGATCGCTCAGGGTTATTTTCATGGCTCCATCACCGATTCTATCCTCTGGAAAGTGGTTGCTCCGGTAGCGCTCTCAATATATCCCAGAATCGTGCCCGGAAGAAAGTAAGGATACCCATAGGTGCCAGGATCGAAGAAAAACGGGGTGCCTGCATTCACTTCCGCCGCCACGCCTCCGCTGACAACATTGCTGATTCTGTAAAGTTGCTTGGGCGTGATGGAAGGCAGTTCTTTGATTTCCACAAATGAACAGCGATTCACAACCACAATTTCTTCCCGGTCTCCTACATTGTTCACTGCAAATTGGTAGGGAATGATTGTGACGGGCATTATCCTATACCTCCAATAGTTTTCATATTCAACGTTCCATTTACAAGTTGGCTACACCGCTCGAAAGCGCGTGGTCTCTCTTCAACCGCTCGGTTGTCGGAGCCTATCATAAAATGAGCGTCAAGCATATGGACGCCTACCTTTGTGACTACTATTGGCACTTAAAGCTCACAGCCCATGCTAGTTGGTAGCCACCAATTTCCAATAGCTGTCGCCGGTGTTGTATATGAACGTGGCGAAACTGGGTGCGGTCGCCCGGAGAATAACATCGCCGCCGGTCAATGTGGAGATTCGGTTCCCGGCTGTCGAGGTGGCGTCGTTCGTAATCGTCATGGTTTGGGCCACGGAATTGAACAAGAACAGCACCCTTCCATTCACTCCTCCCGTAAAGCCGCTGACGGAGAACGCCCCGGTCGGCCCGGTAATGCCCACGAAATTTGCCGTGCCTATATTGATGTCGTTGTTCGCGCCATTAGCCAGGGTGACATCTGATCTGGCGAAACCTTTGTTGGTAAAGGCGTCCGCAGTCGCCTTGCCGATCAGGGTATCCGTTGCTGCTGGTAAGACCCAGGCATTTGAACCGGCAACGGCAGGCACCTCAACCGTGACACTGCCGCTGGTTGCCCCCAAAAAGGCCAGCTTGCCGGGACCGTGGACGCGCAGGAATGAGTTTGTCGTGTCAACCGTTGCGACCTTGGTTGTACCATCGGTTCTGTAGAAAATAACCGAATCCGTGGAGTTTCCCCCTGGAGCCACAATCAGTTGGTTGGAGCGGTTCCACTGCAAGCGGTCCGTGGTGGCCCCGGCTGCATTGCGAAGAACGTCCCACGTTCCGGCGGTGTCTGTGGCGTAAATGACATTGCCGCTGACGCTGCTTTTCAGGGCCAAATCCCCCGCATTGTCAATTGAAACGCAGTAATCCACACGCCTGGTTGCCCGGTCGTCTATGGTGTTGTTTCCTTCCAGGATCGTGCCGACGGTTTTGGCCCCTGTGATACGGATGCCACCATCATACCCCGCTGCGACAGTGTATCCCGCCTGCACCGCCTTTATGGGGTTGTAAATGGTGTTGCCCTTGAACACATTGCCGATGAAATCACCGACGCTTGCATTTTGGGCGGCTAAGGAGAACCCTACAGTCCAGGGGTTACGCACGGTGTTGTTGGAAAAAATGTTGCCGTTTGTGTTACCGGCTAACGCGCCTGGCTCATTTGTGACCGTGATCCCCTCCGCCCCAGTCGTGTCTACTGTGTTGCCGGAAACTATGTTTCCGCTCCCATTGCTGACTTGGATGCCCTCAAGGGAGGTTATAGTTGGGGTAGGATCAACGGGCGTGACTCCAACCACCTCGTTGTCTTCAACTATGGAGGAGTCGTTGTTTATGAGCTGAAAGGCGATGCCGCCGCCAGAGGCGTACTTGCCGTAGTTATCTACAAGGTTGTCCGTGAAAGTGTTTTGGGTCTCTCGTGCCGCAGACAACGACCCCTCTGCCCGGATTGCGCTCCTTCCCACGGCTAGAAAGATGGAATCCTTTACAGAAGCCTCGCTTACGTTGTTGACATATACACCATCCAACCGCGTTTCGGTTATGCGCAACCCGGCAAATTTTGCTCGAATCTTTTGGCCTGTCGCGTTGGAGCTACCCACAAGAACACCCCAGTTCACGGAGCCTACTGTAGTGTTGTTTGCCGCGTTGCCGTCTAGGTTGAAGTCCTCCAGGTATGTATCAAGCGGGACCGTGGCAGACAGGGGATTTGTGTTTATGGAAATGACGGATTGAAGGTTTACGGAGTTGGCTTGCTTTATCTTTGTCGCCTCCCCGATGCCTACGATGCCTGACTTGTCATACACATAAATGATTCCAGAGGTAGTCAGTGTCATCGCGCCAAGGAGCAGGCGCACCGGCTTGGTCGCGGAGCCGACGGAAAAACTGGCGGCAGCGGTCTGCTCTCCCTCCAACCCCTGCGCATCGCAAGTACCCCCAGTGGCGGGCAAGTTGGAGGTGCAAGCGATAATCTGTTCCCCGGCATCCGCCCCTGGAAACTGGTCGGCATATCGGATGTTATTAAGGTTGGCTACGTTTAAGTTGCCAAAACTGCGATTCTTAGCGAATGCGGTAGATGAGTGAATCGTCACGTTCGCGCCCCCGCTTGTGTAAGCTGAGGCTCGAACTCGGAACGACAGCAACCCTGTAACATTAAATATCCAACTGCCCGTACTGGTGGTGGAAGATACGGAAGCGCCGGTCGGCAATGGATCACCCGTAATATTGGTCCAGGTGCCTCCATCCACCGTGCCCTCAAACTGCAATGTGCCGACGTAAGTTCCCGAAACCACCACCCCGGCACCCCCCGTATTACTGTCTACCGTCAACTGAACGCAAGCTCCGGCTGTCGTACAACTGGCTGCGCTTGCTGTAATCGTGCCGTTGGCGCTGCGTTGCGCCATCACTGGCCCGGAACTGAACCAGATTGCGGCCAGAAATATGAACAAATACTTCTTCATTGCGCTGCTCCTTTCGTGGCTGTTATTGTTGCATGGGAGTTTCCGAGACGGCCTCCCATTCGCTTTGCTGAATTGGCCGTTGCGATTCCGGGCCTGCCAACTCTCTCCGGCCAGGGCGTCTTTCTTTTGGAGGCTGCTTTCCATAACGCCTTTCCAGTATCGCAGTTGCTCTTTTTGCCGCTTTAGTGTCTTGGGCTGATATTCGTTTCTTTATGCGTACATAGTCTTTTTCGGTAATTTCCTTCTTGGTTGCCCAAGGAATATATCGGCGCATGAAGAATTGACGCGCTTTCCCAAATTCCACTTCCCACTCGCGCCTAAGTTCATCAGGTATTTCGGTCGGTGGATAGCCTGCAATTGGTTGTCTTGGTCCCCGATAGATCGTGAACCCAAAGCGTTTTAGGAGTTTGTCGGTTGGGTCCAGCAATCTGGTCGCGCCTGGAATCGGAGTGCCTTGCACGGTTGGAAGTTCAATCCCAAATAATTGCTGGCGTGGTTTTAGCGGTTCCCCGGTTGTTGCGGATATGGCAGTCGGTGCAAATTTTGAAACACCAGGGATTCCCGCTCCAAACCCTTCTCGATATTCCGGGTCAACGATGCTTTCAATTGCACCCAGCACGGCTTGCCCAGGAATCATGCGATTCGCTTGATTGATGATTTCCCGCTCTAGTTGTCGCGGCCTGTTTTGAGGATTTTCAACAGCCCTTTGCATGGATTTTATCATCCCACCAAGCAATCCCCCTTCCCCAACCAGAAGCTGCGCTCCAGGCAGGGAAATGTATCGCAGCGCCGCCGCTGCCTTTACCCCATCTCCATGCAACAAGGCAAGAATAAACAGCGCCGTCGGAACCGGCTCGCGCCCAGATAGCCGAATCCGGTCTCCCTCCTCATTTACATATTCCATCGAGTTGAAATCCACGTTATCGTATAGTTGGTTAATCAGGTATAGCCCACCCCATCCTGTTGCTGTAGCTGTTAAATAACCGCCAATATCTTCCGTAGCAGCAGTTCCTTCGCGGATTTGCCGGAACAGTTTTGGGTTGTATCCCAGCATTTCGGCTGCCCACCTGCTGAATTGAAACGGCCAGCGGTTGTATAGTCCGACCAGAAATTTTGCTGTGGTTGATCTAGCTACCCGTTCTTCCAGCTTGGAAAGTTGGCGGTTGAATCCTGCTTTATTCCCCATTTCTATTGCATCCGCCTGCACTTTTTCTGGAAGGTTTTGGGTGAACTCTTTATAAAAATCATTTCGCCTGCTTCCCCGTAATCCCTTAGCATCTGCCGCCTTTATTGCCTCTCGCCAGATGTAAGCAGTGGACATTAACCGTTTTGCCGTTGTGTCCATCGCTCCTTTCGCGTACATTGGTCCACCAACCATGTAGTCAAAAATAGTGCTGCCAATCTTTGTAGCCTTTCGTAGCAGTGAGCCTTCTGGCCCAACTCCCTGCCTGTAAGTAAATGCTCCAGGCCCACCACGAAACGCTCCAGCTATTCTCTCTCCACCGACCGTTTTGCCGAACGCTTCTTCAAATCCCTGCCTAGTTGCCGCCTCAAGGCGGAATTGACCTTCTTCCATTGGCTGAAAGCGTTTTGTCCATCGTTCCTTAATGGCGTGGAGAAAGCCCTGCAAACTAGGGAAGGTCGTCTCTCCAGATTTGGTAACGTACACCAAGTCATATCCAATCCCCCCTGCTACTTGTCGCGTCGTTTCTGCAAGATTACTGATGAAGTCCAGCGACCAGGATGTTACCGAAAAGTAATTTAGCCGAATATGATCCACCAAGTCGCGCACTTTCCCCATCCGTTCCTCATGAGTTAATTTTGACCAGTCCCGCGCCCCGCGCAGCAAACTCGTCGTCAGCGGTGTTCGCTCTTTCAGTATTCGCACTCCCCTCAGAAGCTCCCTTGCCGCAGCCACTTTCTTTTTTGCTTGTGAGACTGTTTCTTGGAAGGTTTTTGCTAATTGCTCGACAGGCTGTTCCGCTAAGCCGCCCCTTGGGAATCCAGCCTTGGTCCCGCTGGGGCGTTGCAGAGATTGCAGAATTCTCCCGGCGGTTGTGCCGCTTTCGCGGAATAATCGTGTAGCTTGGTTTAGATAGTCAACCGCAACTTTCCCAACCGCCATGCCAGATTCGTCCCCCATCTGGTCAACTTGCTGTAACCAGTTCTCGGTAGTTTTTACGGAATCTTGGAGAGCATTGCGGGCACGGTCAATATCCGCCACAGAGACTTTCAATTCGTAGGTTTCCTCATAGGCAGGCCGCTTCGGACCATAGAACTCTTCTCGAACTTCCCTTGGAACTGTTCCACGTTCAAAGGTTTCCGCTGCCCGTTCACGGATGATTTGCGCTTCTGGGGTTAGATTGGAAAGTTGCTCCTCGACGCGGGCCAATTTGTTTACTATTTCTGTATTTACGAATCCCATCCGCTCTGGCGCTGTTTTCGATCCCCTTTTTGCGGCACCGAGAGATTGATCCCATACACTTTGCAGATATGGGCGTATTCGCTCCCCAAAATTTTCTATCATCTTCGCTGACCATGCCGGGAATTCACGCAGGCCAGCTTCAAGCCAAAACCCCCCAACTTTTACTAGGTCAGGCAGGATGGTCGGGTCAATCCCGGTACGAAGCGTTTCCCCGCCAAAGTATTCTTCAAGCCGCCCTTGAGATTCCTCCATCACCTTGCGGGTGAAAATCGTATTCTCACCTCCAACCCTCACTCCCTGAATAATTCTCCCAAAGGCTTCCACAGGATCAAATGTTCCCTCAAACAATTCCCTTCCCTCAGCCGCCCGTGCTTCGTTTGCAAATCTCTTGAAGGCATCCGCTACTTTTGTGGATGTCTTGGTGAAAAGCTCCGCAATGGCTTGAATCCGCTCATTGGGTCGCTCAAAGATGTCCCCCTGCCGGATATATTTCTCAATACTCCATCCCTTCGCTTGTGCCCTTGCCGCCATCTGCGCAGCCTCAACCACTTCCGGCACTATATTCCAGTTATCAGCACGGCTTCCAAGCTCGATCAGGGGCGGAATAGCCCGTTCCAGCTTGTTACTAATAGACTTCGGCAAGCCCTGAAGCAGGTCAGCATCAGGCACAATCTTGCCCAGTAGGGCATTCTCAATAAACTCTTTCCCAACTGCGTTTATTGCCCCTTCGCTGGTGAAATACCTTGGCAAGTCCCTTTCTTGAAACACTCCATCGCGTAGTAAAACATCCCGGAAAAGAATCGGGTTGCTTGCCATCGCATCCCGCAAGGTTCCTGCTTCCTCGCCCTTGGTTAGTTCTCCCACGATGGCATTGACCGATTCCGGCGTAAGTCTTTGTCCCGCGCTGACTGCCGCCTCGACTTCGGCTAAAGGTTTTGTGAATGGTTGATTAAGGTCTTGGGCCAACCGCGCCAGTGCAGCCGGTTCCGTCGGCGCATCGGGAATCTCGCGCACCAGCATAGGCTTCTTCATTGCACGAACCGCCGCCGGGTCAATCCCAAACTGCTCTGCGTTGCCTTCCAAGAATGCCTTGTAATCTTTCCCTTGAGATGACCTGTAAATCCGTTGTAAGGCCATCGTGCGCGTGTTTCCACCTATCACAATGCCTTCCGGGGTAACTTGCGGTGGCCCGCCAATCGCTGTCGGATCGGTATTTACCAACTGGGCAAAGTTCGGTTTCTTGGCAATGTTAATTACGTCCATTTGGGCGTTTTTGTTGGTTTGGTATTGCCTTGGCTGCACACCCTCCGGGTAAACTGGATTCTTGGTAAAAGTCATCGGATTGTGTGATGGTTCCAGGCTGTCCGCTTCCACCACGCGATAGACCGCTGGCTGATCGCCTGCCGTGGTTCGCAAGGTGGTCGCTGTGCCAACTGTGCCTTCCGGGGCAGTCGGTTCCTGGGGCGCAACCGCCCCTTCGCGGGCCTGCGGAACCGCTGCCTCCGGGGTAGGGGCAACTGGTCTTTCGACAGGTGGAATCTCTGGATGGGCTGTGGAAACTCCGCTTTTTTCGATCCCCTTTTCAATGAAATCTGCAATGTCAGAGTATTTCTTAGGCAGATCACCATAGGGAACCCGGAGAATGATCTCGTCACCTGCCTTCATAAATATATCTGATCCTAAAGGATTTGGTTCAGTAGACCGAAACACTAAAAGTTCACCGTGTTTCCCGGAAGAATACTTTAATGGAACAGGGATTTCCCCACCACGCAAAGTGGCTATTGTTGTGTACAAACTTTCGCCAAGCCCGCCCGTAGCTTTCATTTTTCCACTTGGGAAGGTGGAAATTCCACGAACATATAGTTGGCTTTCAGGGATCGCTGCACCCCTAGCCTGTGGCTCCACTGGCTTAGTCGGCTCCCGCACAACTTGCGGACGCACCGCTGAAGGCGGCTGCACTGTTTTTTGGACAGGGATAACAGGCCTCTCCGTAACCGGAACCGCAGGGCGGGCTGCTTCTGGCTGAGGTCTCACGAGTGGCGGCACAACACCGCCACGCGGCCCCGCAGCAGGAGCACGCAGCGCAGTTTTAGCAAGCGGCTTGCCTGTGAGTAAAGCGAAAATACTATCTACCCCGGCCCCCGCTACTTCCTCCCCGGCACCTACAATGTCTCCTTTTTGATAGAGATCGTAGGCTTTACTGAGTCTTTGCCCGGCATTTTTTGCCATCGCAACAGAAAATACCCCGCCGCCCAGTTGCACGGCCAATTTCGGGATGCCAATAGCAGGGGCAGCGATAAGGCCACCAAGCAGGGCTAGATTCGCAGGAGTGCTTAGTCCCTCGATGACATCTGCACTGACTTGCCCTGCGGATGATAATGTCTCAAGAAAACCTCGGATTGCCGCGTATTTAGGATCAAGCATTTCTCCTGCCGGGGCACGTTCCCGTAACTTACGGACAGCCCCACCAATGGGAATAAGTGGGGTTCCGGCCAGTTCCGTAACTGTTGGTACTGGAGTTGGTTTTACTTCGGTGCGTGGCCCTCCTTCAACAAGCGGTCCGACATATTGCGGGCGTTGGGCTGGGAAATCGGAAGGGCCAGCAAAACGCCCCGGTTCTGTGTGGATTTGCTCTCTTAGCTTTTCCTCCTTCGCTTCCTCTAGTAATTTATCAAATGACGAACGGGGAAGTAGCGGGGGGCGGATGGAGGGCTTGGCAGTTGGCGGTTGAATTGGTTTTACTTCAACTACATCCCACGGATTAGTCGCGGTTCTCCCGATGGGCCTTGTTTCAACAATGTCCCACTGACTCTGAACTTGCGGCATTATTTAACCCGCTTCGGATTTCCGCCTTCTAACGTCCACTCTTGTCCATTCGCAAATCTTGTCAAATCACCCTCTTTTAACTTAGCAGCAGCTTCCGGCGGCAAGATACCAGAAGTCTCGGTTGGCGCAGCAGCCCTGGACTTCGTTACCTCGTTGTACCACTTCTCCGCATCAGCTTGTGGAGTTTCGGAATTTTGGTCAGCAAACATCCTCGTCATACGCATGATTATTTCCGCTTTTCGAGCAGCTTGGCTTGGGTCTCCCCCACCACGCGCAAGTTTTTCTTCTTCCACCTTTACAGCGCGTTCCCGTAGGTCTGCTTCTCTCCTGCGTAAGGTTAGTGATTCTGGATCGGTTGTCCTGAAAACCTCAAACCATTTACTGATCGGAGCATCGGGATTCTGTGCTTTCCAATCTTCGTATGGTGTTGTAGCTTTCCCGGCAATCTTCATGGTCTGAAATGCCTTACGAGCAGCCATTTCGTTCTTTGCATTCTTAGGGAGTGGATTTCCAGCCGCATCGCCAACTTCTCGATAATTCCTATAGAAGTCGGCAAACTCCTTCATCTCCGAGGTTGGTTCAGTTTTGGGCGCATTCTTAATCTGCTCTGATATGGGAATCAGGTTGGCGTACACTCCGGTTATGTTGGCATCCTCATCAACATTGGGGGTTGGACCCTTGGCGACTCCATTCTTTAGAAGATTGTTCCATATTGCCTGATCTACGAGGACTTGCTTTTCTGGGTTGTCCGGGTATTGCGGCCTGTTTACCCAACTGCCCAGTATTTTAGCCTGATCGTTAATCTCCGCTTGCTTTGCTGTTCTTTCCGAAGTTTTCAGCGCCGCTATCTTAGTAGCCACATCGAGGGATTTTTCTTTCATTTCCTGCATGACTGGCAGGACGAGTGGTTCAATCCCAAGGGACCTTGCCTTTGTCAGCATCTCGTTTTCATTTCCCCCGGTTTCTCTCCACAGATCACCGTAGTATTTCATGCCCGCTTTTGCATCGCTAATCTTCTGGGCCTGAGCCTGATTTTCGGCAGCCTGTGACTCAAGCACTTTAATCTGCGCTCCTCTCTGTCGCTCCATTTCCGAGCGCTGCGATTTCCCGTATTCATATTCTTCCATCTGGCGCTTAATGATAGGATAGTTTTGGGCCGTCACCCCTAATTGCTGAAGGGCGTTATTCCACCCCCTGGAACCTTCCATGATGCCTTGCGCCCGCAGATTGGCTATGCCGAGCATGATCTGATTGATGTTGGAAGTAGAAGTCTGCGCGATGTTGGCGGACTGCTGCCCAAAACGGGCAGCAGCAGCAGAGATCGGGCGCGTAAATGGCATAATTACTCACCTCCCGAAGTAAGACCGGCCATTGCCGCCAGCCAGTTCCGACGCCTTATCTGGTTGTCCAGGAATTCGTTTTTCACTCTTTCGTATTCCACCTGCGCCCGGTTATAGGCATCGCCTGTTTGCCCGTAGCCAAGTCCGAACTCTCCCAATCTCCTTCCGTAAGCAGCGGTAGTCTGCCCTTGACCAAGCTGAAATTCTCCCAAGGCTCTAGCATAGGCATTAGCGTATTCATTGGAAGCGTAATCCCCGGCGTAGCGGCCCAGTGCTTTCATTGTTGCTCCGCTTTGCAGATACCCACCGGCGGCTGCCCGGCGTTCGATGGCCTTTAGAGATTCATTCAAGCGGAAATTGTACCCAGGGTCTTTGTAAAGGTCCGCAGTATCGAACGAGAATGGCTTGTTAAATTGAGTGTATCCTTCAACTTGCGGGTTAAAGTTAAAGGGCTGGTTGAATGATTGGAAGCCTGCAGAAGCAGGGTCAAAACTGAATTGCCCTTGCCACGGCTGCATGAACTCCCCCTCATATTCTTCATAGGGGGCTTGCATCTCAGCATAAGGATTTCTGGGCAGGGAAAACCCGCCGGGCTTAAAACCGCTTACCTGCTCGGTTTGAGGGTTGAAAATCTTTCCTTGGGTTGCATTGATAAACTGTCCACCGGCAGTCCAGTATCCCCTATCACCATTCACGTTCACCCATTGTCCCTGGCCGTCCTGATACCAGCCCCACTGTCTGATTACATTCCTGGAAGCGTCCGGCGAGGAAGGTGGCTGGTTTCCTGTTATAGTCCCTGTAATCGGCTCAGAACTGAATCCAGCCGGGGAACCACCTGACGTTTGCATGGAAAGCTGGGCCACCTCTGGTTGCGCCGTGGCTACGCCGGGGGCTTCCAGCGCAGAAGAAGATTGCATGGAAAGCTGATTTACTTTTGGAGTTGCTGGAGCACTGAATGGAGCTAAAGCCTTTTCTTGCGGCAACTGGCTTGCGAGGTAATCGAGAGTGTTTTGTGTGGTGGGCTGAGGCTGGCCGGGAATTACCTGTGCTGCTCGATAGGAAGCGTCATATTGCGCCCTTAATTCCGGGTTTGTCTCAATCGCTTTCTTCAAAGCAGCATAGTAGGCGGTGGGGTCTGCCGCATTAAATGGCGGCAATCCATATACCCAGCCGCCCGCTTGCCGCCGCGCAAGCCCAGCCTCGCTCATGGCGATGGCAATGGCCTGTCGTCTGCTTCTCACTTTCTGCCCGGAACTGCTGCGTAGTTTCCCTCGCTTGAATTCGCTCATTACGATATGAACTTTGTCTTGCCCGTGGACCGGCCCACCAGCACCCCTAGCCAGCACTCTTTTCAAGGCAGAATTGGGGTAAACATATCCTTCCGAGCTAGGTGCCATTTCCAGAATCTCCGGGCCTTTTTCACCTACCAAATAGCGATTAGGGTGCAAGAACCCCCCAACTGAACCGCCCCCCGCCTTTGGCGTTAAAGCCGCCGCTTTCTGTCGCCAATCTTCCAGCATGGGGTCCATCCATGTCATTGTCTGTTGTGCTCCAGGTCCAGCCCTGCCAAATGGTTGCACGAAAGAGTTAAACTGATCCTTTAAGCCTGAAAGATAATCTGCCCCTGCCTGCCAATCTGCGGCAGTTACAGTCCCGTCCTGTTCTTTCCCTTTTAGGATTTCCACCACACGGGCAGCTTCGGAGGTAAGGGTATTTTGGGTGGGAACTATCTGGTTTGCTTCCTTGCGGCCACGACCTACCAACCCAGTCAGTGCTCCCATTCCGGCTCCAACCGCCATACCAACAGGCCCGGCTGGTAGCCCAGCGATTGTTCCCGCTCCGGCCCCAGCCAATGCGCCCCCAGCTACACCACCAGCCAAGATTCCTAATCCAGCCCCAGAAAAACCTCCCCTCAGCACCGGCTTTAATGTGCCCTCTGGTCTTATACTTCCTTGCGGAGGAATAATCGAAGGCGTCCCTGCGGGCGGGGCAACCGTGTCCAGAACTGAACCAGTCCCCCCACCAGGAGACGTAAATCCGCCAAGAGCAGGCGGTTTAGCGGGAACATCAAACAATCCTTCGGGAGTCTTAATTCCGGTCCCTCGTGCCAGTTTTTTTAATGCTCCGGTGCTGGTAACATACTGGGGCCAAACCAAACCAACGTCCTGATTATAGATTTGGCGGGCCAGTTCAAGTTGTTCCCGCGCCGTTTGCGCCTGGAGTCTTGCAGCCTCCGTGCCAGCCTCCACACTGACATCAGTGGCTTTCCCTAAAGCCTTGGATTGCAGCACGGCCCCCGTCAATACCGTGCCGCCCGTAATTATGCTGGGCAGCAGTTTCGGGAACCAATCCCAGAACCCGCTTGCCTGATAGGTAGGGGAAGTTGTGGGCATATTTTATTCCTCAATTCGCAGATCGGCTTTTCTCAAACCACGCTGTCGCTATTCTTATCAGGGTCAAGATGTCGTTTGCCGATCCGACAAAATCAACCCCACCGGCCAGTTGCAGGCTTGCTCCGTCCGTAATCGTGGTATTCCCGGTCGTGAACAAGATGGTGATTTCCTGGCTGTTCAAACCATCATCGAAGGCCGTGATGACCGTTGCCCCCGTGTTCACTTCCCGCCATACATTTCCCCCGGCCACTGAGGGAGTGGTGTCGCCTACCGCAAAAGATTGGACCGGTTCATAGCGGAATACTCCGCTGACAAAATGCCTAGCCAGGGATTGAAACATCATGGAAGCCCAATGAATCCAGTCGCGTGATGAATCCAGAACCGCAACATTCCCGGTTTTCGGGTCTTTGATGCTCCCAAACGATGCCGTGAGCGGAGGAGGCACTAAGGCGTTCGCCATAATTACTCACCTGGACGCGCTTTTAGATAGGCGTCCACGATTGTCCATTCCACCGGGTCTTCCACCATCAATTCGAATACCCGGTCTCGCGCCATGCCCAGCCTGCGGAAGTTTGCCCGCGTCGGCTTAAAAGTTGGGATGTAAAGACGGAAGGTGGCCCCCGTCCCAGTTCCTCCAGTCACCGATACCGAGTTTGTGGGATTTTCCGTATAGGCCCCCGCCGTTAATATAGTAACTGCCGTAATCACGCCAGCGGCAACGGTAGTTGCCCTCAAAGTCGCTGCTGTACCCACCCCCCCCACTACGGTCAAGGTGTCGTTTAGGGTGTAGCCGGTCCCCCCAGCAACGATCTCAACATCCAAAACCCCTACTGTGCTGGTAGCCGGGCCGACATTGACTTGCCGATAAGCTCCCCAGGTTTTCCCTCCGTTGTTTGACCAGCGGAAATTTATTCTCTGGTTGGCGGCAAGATTCGGCTCTAAGTCAATCTGAACCGAATCGTAGATGATCTTTTTCTCTTCGTTGGAAAGGTGCGGGCAGCGGCGATAGCGGCGGATGGCACCACCAAGATCGGTGGTAAAAGAAGACAGTAATTGTAGAACTCTTCCACTCATTCCATCCGCAACCAAGATTCTATACGGATGCCCCAGTTCCATAGCTACAGCGTCTCGTCCCCGATGACTAATCTCATTGGTCCCGTTTAGATACATTCTTCTGTGCCACATCCCGGCCGTAACGTCATAACACCAGGTAATAGTTCCGGCGGCGGGAGCCAATGAAACCCCGCCCAACAGATAAAAAGAATGCCCGTGTTCCTGGTAAGTCCAAGCTGATGCCGTAACAAGGTTGTTATAATTATTTTCGTCTTGAAGATAGGATTCCACGGCGTGATTGCTGATTCTGATTGCTTGACTGCCCGAACTGCGCCATATTGTTTCTTTCTCCGTCTGCCCACGCCCCACCCATATCAACTCCCCCGCAACCTCAGCCACAGACCGAATATAGTGCAATCCGATCTTCAAAGTAGCCCCCACAATCGGTTTGAATGGATAATCGGCATCCCCGGAGTTGTACCATCTTTCTGTGGTTTCCCTACTAAATATCCACAATTTCCCCTGATGAGCCTTAATCATAATGGCTGTGTCTGGGGAACTTTCCGGGGTCGCCACATCAGCGGCGTCCCAGGTGGAACCGTCATTTAGTGCCGACAGATAGATTCTCCCATCTGCCCCCAGAGCAATGAAATAACCATCAAGGAAATCGCCCTGGCGCGGAGACCCCGCTGCTACAATTGCGGTAATATCCGTGATGACATTTGTAGCCAAGGTAAACAGATAGGCAAAGGCTCCATCTATGATAAATAATTGCAGCCCGTTTGAACTTACAGAGAGTTTGCCGATCCCGGTTGCTGCGGTCAAAACACCACGGTCAGTTATACCAATCGTGGTGCTTTCAAACATCCGGCAAGACAAGTTCGGCATCTGAGCAAAAGAAAATACGCGGTTTGTTGCACTGTCTTTGAAAAGCGACTTTATGGCATTTGCAAATGTTAAATTGAAAGTGGCCCCCGTCCCGGTTCCCCCAGTTACCGAGACTGGGTTAGTGGGATAAACACTGTAATCCCCACTAGTTGTAACCGATATGGCCGTGATTACCCCGGCTGCAACGGTTTCAACCCTCAGATGAAGTGCCGAGCCGGTTCCTCCAACAACGGTTAAATCATCGAGAGCGGTATAACCTGCTCCTCCAGCAACAATTGCAACCTGAGCGATTGCCCGGTAATGGCCCGCTCCCGGCGTCCCTCGCAGGACGTAATTATTTTTCCCCTGTCCGGATTCAACCCGTTCAGGATAAAAATTGACGGTCCTCTGCAAGTCGCTGGCTATTGAATCGGGCTGATAATCTTCACCGACCATGCCAAATCGTGGCATAAGTTCTACTTATAAAAACGTTACGGTAAGTTCAGAAGGCCTGATGCTTTGGATCAGTTCTGTAATTATTTGACGAACGGGGGCCAGCCTGGAAAATTCAGAGAGACGCCATCTGCCTCTGTGGAGCCAGTTCATTGCGGGGTCGGCAGGAGAATCCATATCAATCTGCTGGCTCCAATTTCGGCCCTGTTTGTCTGTGACCCGATAACTGTAAATTGTCCCGCTGACCAAAAGAACGCTGATTGCCGCCAAGGGGACGGCGGCATTCAATCTCATGGTTGCCGCAAGACATTTAGCCAACAAGGGATGCTCGATGGTGGCAGGTTCAGCACAGACGATGTGCCAAGTCTTTATGGGGTCGGAGCCGTCAATTTCGTAAGCCACTTATCCCTCAAACATATCCCCAACAAAATCCATCAAGTCGTCGGCGTTTTTGAACACAAGCTCTTTCTCTTCGTATTCCGACATGGGCTGGACCATATCCTTCTTGCCGTTCCCCCCTTCTTTTTTCTTGTGCTCATAGCTGCAACGCACAATAAACCCGCCGTTATCGGCCTTTTCGATGGTCAGTCGGTCCAGGTCTTCCGCTTTCATTCCCCCCTTTTTTTTCATCCCCATTTTCTTTCCGTCTTTTTCTGCTTTTGTTGCCTTGGCTCCGCGCAGATAGGATTTCATCAAATCATTCATCTCGATCTCCTTTAACCATACTGGTTGGTACGAATGTTGTAATTGCCCCGATTGCCGCCCGTATAATTCGACTTCATAATGGGCATTCTCACATTTCGGGTCTTGATTCTGGCAAGAGATTCCCTGGCCAGCATGATGATTTCCTGCCTTGCTGCTCCAAGCCCCTCAGCGGCCAACCGGATTGCCAGATTGGACACAAAAGCCTCTTCATATCCGGGCGGGTAAGTGATATTGGTTCCAACGGCTGCGATGGAAGTCAGCGGCGTCCAGCGGTAAAGAACTAAGGTGTTGGCCGCGTTTGGAACCGGATAGAGATAAATCCGCCCCAGCGCAAAAGCGGGATCGTAAAACAGCACGTTGGGGATGGAGCTTGCCTGGGTTTTGTCTGTGATGGAAGCATATTGTTCCATCGAGTGCAGAACTTCAATCTCATGTTCCAGGGTCTCCCCGGCAACGATCAGCCCGGCATTTTCTATGGCTACTGGGCGGTCTGTGTTGATATTCCCCGCTGAGCCGATGGTATGAGGGTTGGTGCTGGCGATTAAAGTGTGGGTGGTGCGCTGTATGGAGTAACAGATCAGCCGCTCGGCGTTCCAAGCGTCCAGCATCCGATTGGCTGCCGTCAACCCGTCTGTTTGTTCATCGGCGGTTGGTGTTTCCCCGGATTCAATAGCCCCGGTTTGGCGCATTGCTGTTCTTAATAAATTAAGGAAGGTAGGCATTTCTTTCCTGTTTAAGAAATGGGAAGGAAGGCGCGGGGCATCCTTTGGAGGTTAGAAGAATGCCCCGCGCAAAGGCGGGACGAATCAAGGGCGTGGGTAAAGAAACGTCCCGCAAAACGAGTTACGGGACGATGAGGGCTTTAGCGATGCACCAAGCATCTTGAAGGCTCAAGTCCTCAGTGTTTATGACGCGCAAGGCGAACGTCGCGCCTGCGGCTATATCGGTTGTGGTGGCAGTTGTAGTTGCCCCGGTTGTGTTGCCAGTCGCTATGGTTATGGTAACGTCCGGCGTCAGGCTGGCAGCGGCGCTGCGCAAATTCAGCGTGACCCCGTTAGCCCCGGAACTGGATGCCTTGCAAACCATGCCGAGTATCTTAACTGCGTTGTTGGCCCATAGCGGCTCGTCTGCCGTAGCCTCTACCGCATTATCCTCGGCATCGCAAATTGCGCCGCCGATTTGACCGGCAACGCCAGTAACGTATAAGTTACCTTCGGGAAAGCCGCTTATTGGACTCATGTAAATAGTCCCGTTATTGGCTTGCTGGCCGCAAAGAATAATCTCGGTCGTGATCCCGACATTGACCACTCCGGTAGCATTGGGAAACGTAACGGTCCGATCCCCCGTGGGGTCTTGTACCTGGACGGATGTTTCACTGGCATCCGCCGTGGAACCCTCATACAGAATGGCGCTGCTGGCTCCCGTCACGGCATTGGCCGCATCCATAGTGTTGGTAGTCAACGTGCTGACCATCAACGATGCGGCAACGCTGGCGGTGTTGGGGATGGTGAGCGTGGTGTCGCCGACTGTCGGATCAGCCGGGGAAAGGGTCACTTCAAACCCATCCGCTGTAGCTCCCTCGAAAGTTAGCCCGTTACTGGCTCCCCAAACACTGTTTGCAATATCAAGGCTGTTTGTTGTCAACGAACTCAAAAACAACGAAGCAGCAGTGCTGGCGGTGTTGGGAATCGTTAGCGTAGTATCCCCAACCGTAGGGTCGGCGGGAGCGAGACTGACCTCAAATGCGTCCGCCGTGGCCCCTTCAAACGTCAACCCGTTGCTGACTCCCCAGACGCTGTTTGCGATGTCCGGGGCGTTGGTAGCCAGGCTGCTCAGAAAGACCGTGCCGGAAGCATCGGCCAGGGTTACGGTTCTTGCGGCGCTTGCGTCCGCTGGAGCAATTGAAATTTCATTCGCATCGGCTGTGAGTCCCTCAAAGCGAAGTGCGTTGCTGACGCCCCAAATGGAATTAGCAACATCAACGTCATTGGTGGTAAGGGTGCTGCCAAGTAAAGCATAGGCCGCGCCGCCGCCTGCTGGAAGCGTTGCGGTTACATCTGCCCCCACATCGGCGGGGGACAGGCTAAGCTCAAAGGCATTTGCCGTCGCGCCTTCAAAGCGCAGGACGTTGCTGGCCGCCCAGATAGCATTGGCCGCGTCAAAGTTATTGGTGGTAAGGGTGCTCCCCAAAACGGCATAATCCACATTGCCCATTGTAGGGAGTGTCACTACAACATCGGCCCCAACATCACTGGCGGAAAGACTCAACTCGAAAGCATCCGCGGTCCCCTCGTAAACCAAGGCGTTGCTGGCCCCGGTTACGGCGTTGGCGGCGTCTGCTCCGTTTGTGGCCAGTGAACTGAGCATCACCGTCCCTCCGGCATCCGGGATGGTAATAGCGCGGTCTCCGGTCGGGTCGGTAACGGAAATAACGGTTTCACTGGCATTGGCGGTAGCACCTTCCAACTGAATCACGGTTGCGCCCTGGTGAAAGATTTCCCCAAATGGCAGAGCATCCGTGCCGACCGTTGCAGAACCTGCCGAGACGGAACGAATGTCCGTAGTGATCGTCGGCGAAGTTAAGGCAACGTCCGTAATTGCCTGCGGCACCCAAAGGCTGCCGGTGCAGTTCCAAATCTGCCCGGTGCGAGGGTCTACCCTGGGAAGAACCAACTCTACAGTGGAAGTACAGGGTGTGCCTGAGACAGGAGCGCCGGTATTGGCCGGGTCTGTCCCAAAATAGCGAGGCTCATCAATATAGATGGTGGCCCCGGAAGCGTGTCTGGTAGTCCCGGTCCCGGCAACTCCGCGAGTAACCGTTAAAGTTGTTCCGCTGATGGCGGTTACGCGCATGGCTTCGTCGTCAACAAAAGCAATATCAGTGACCACAACCCCAGTGGCGCTGGCTACTGAAATTGTCGTAGCTGCTCTTGTTACAGCCGCCGACAATGTGGTGGAAGTCATCGTATGCTGGCCCCACCCAAGTTGCACCGACATGACGGCCAGAAGCGCCGCCAAAAACATCGTTTTCAAAAAGTTTCGCATTTCTTTTTCTCCTTTTAAGTTGGCTTGTGGCGTTCTTGCCGTTTTTCAGTCTGCCAAGAGTCTGTAAATCCAGTCTTGATGCGTAACGGCCCAACCAGCCAAAACGTCTACGCGGGTAATGAGTTTATGGGTCAGAATGTCGAAGTCTCGCGCAAACGAAATTGCCAGGCCGGTATCTGGGTCTTGACGCATAGCGCCAAAGTCCAAGTTCTTTGGAACGTACATGGGTGCCATCGCCAAAACCATCGCATCGGGGTGCATGATGATATTGTTCGCGCCGATTTCATTCTGATGGGAACTGGCGGTTCCAAAGGTCAAGACTGCCCCACCATTTGTTGGGCTTGCGGAAACATTCTGATAAGGTCCAGTAACTTCAATGGACGGGGAAATGGGGATAGTGAGTGCTCCGGCTCCGTCAGAAGACGTATCAGCCGTAACCACAAATTCTCTCAATCTTCCCAAGTTTTGTTTCGTAATCGGGTTGACCGCATTGCAACCAGCGAAGGTAACAACGTCCCCCAGCAAGAGGCGGTTGGCGGCGGCAGCGGTCCAGGCTGCCGTGATGATGTTGGCCCCGGTTTGCCCTGCGCCATTTACGGTCGGCGTTCCTCCCAATGGCCCGACGGTGTGCCGATAGACGTTCTGGGTCATGTGCCAGTTGCCGCCATTAGCGCGACCCATATTGCCGTCTTCGTATTGCCGTTTAATCTGGTTTTGGGATTGGAAAAACGCCTGAGCCAAAGTCACCGCATCCACTTCCGTCGCTTCATCCACCAAAAACAAAATGTCGTTTGAAGCTGGGGCGGCAAAACGACGGATTCCTGCCCGGCCATCATTGAATGTTCGGAAGGCGGCTACCGCCGTGTCAAAGGTGCCGACTGTATTCCCGGTGCCTTGTGCGGCCAGGCGCATCCCTGTTCGGTCAAGGTCATTGGCAAGCTGCCTTACGGCCTCTAAGCCATACCTGGTCATCCACTGGTCAACATTCAGGGTTTCTTCTCTGACAGTCCATTCCCAGGCAACGTGCTTGTGGTAATTGAGAGTCAGGTTCCTGGAGCGTTCCTCGATGGACTGCGGGGTGATTGCATCACCTTCCCCGATAGTAAGTTGCACTTGATCGCGCAACCGGATGGTGTCTCCCTTCTTGGCACCGGATTTGCCGAACTCCTTGTCATACTCATGTTTGACAAATCTTCCGATGCCAAGCTCGTTCTGAAAGGCCAACAAAAGCTCGTTGACCACTACATCTGAATTCAAAAATGTTCCAGCCATGTGTTATCTCCTATTCGCTTGCTGCTCCCTTTTTAGCCGCTTCCATAGCGGATAATCCCGCGCCACATCCGGGTCATTAAGATCGTGTACGGCTGACATGCTGTTCCCGCCGCCGATGGAAGTGGTTGGCGCTGGCTTGGGGGAGATGGTTGCTCTCGGTTTAGGTTCAGGGGCTTTTGATTTCCCGAGGAATGGCGACTCGATTTTCAAGAGTTCGCGCACTTGTTGAAACTGAGGCAGAACGGCAATACGCGAGATTTCTTTTTGGTGAGTGCCCAGATAATACGCAACATCGCCCCCAGCTTCCGATTCGTGAACGAACCGATCCATAAGCGGGGTTACTTGAACGTCTGAACTGAACACCACCTCATCGAAATCGTCATAGTTGTCGCGTCCTGCGTTGACCTGCCCGGCCCACTGAGCATCCAGGGCGGTTCGCGCTGCGGCAGCGGATCGTGCGGCGATTTCCAGGTCTTCGGTTTCCAGTTGGGTTCTTACCGATTCCTGGAATTCCTTTATTTTCACCGACGCGATTTGCTCAGCTTCATGTTTTACCAGCGCCCTGATATATGCCTCATTGGTCTCAAAGTTCTCTTCTTTGGGTTCTGCTGGAGGAGGTTGAGGCGTTTCCTTGACGGGCAGTGCGGCGGCAGGCTCCGCTGTCTTTCTCTCTGCCAGTTCTGCCCGGATACCTTCGACTTCCTCGCGCATCTCGCGCCGAATACGTTTCAGTTCTCGGCGATACCATCCAGGGCCATGCTCTTCCGTCTTTAGCTCAACTTTTTTCTCCGGTTCTTTCGACTCCTTTGTTTCACCAGCTTCCGGCGCTAGCTCCGTTTCAACCTCGACAGGTTTTTCGGTGGTCTCTGCGGATTTCTCCGGCGTGGTTTCACCTTCCACAGGAATTAAAATTTCGCTCGGACTCCAACCGGACTCTCTCGCAGCTTTATAAGCCGGTAAGTCGGTGGGGTCTGGCGCTGTTACGGCTTGCGCCGCATTGGTTTCTTCTGGCATTGGTTTTTCCTTCCAAGTAGGATTCCGGGTTTTTGTTGCCAGCCCGTAGGCAAAATAAAACGGCCCCGAACCAGGACGTTTCTTTCGTCCTGATCCGAGGCCGTGGGTGCTCTCGCAAAGAGAGGCGTTGGTGCTCGGTTAAACTTGTGCTATGATGCCGCTATGAAATTACATTATCTTGACAGAACCACCCGAGCCTCTCGCGGCAACCCTCCCAAGCTGCGTTACGGAAAAATCGGCTTGATGCTCGTTTATAATATATACTGCGAATACCCGTATTCGGAAACGCCATTTGAATTGACAGCAGCCATAAAGTACAAGGATGGTCGCTGGTACAAAGCGGAATGCCGAGCACGGACACAAAAGGATGCGGAATCCTACATTCCAGAACTCAAGAAACGCTTGCTGGCTTTTGCCGCACGGCCCATTGCTCCTCACTGAACCGCTGCCGGTTCTTGCGCCGGTTCATTCGTTTCCCTCAACTGTTCTATGCTCTGCTGGATGCCAGCCAATTGCTGCTTCAAGAGTTCCAAACTTTCCCGGCTTTCCAGTTCACCCATTTTCATGGCTACCTGAGCTTGTAATTTGGCCGACTCCAACTCCGCTTTGACGGCTTCTATCCGTTCGTTCGATTCCAGTTCCACAATTTTCGCCATTTCACGTTGCTTGGCCTGATTCAACTGCTGCAATAACTCGCGGATTTGGTTCTGCATCAGTTGCACCTGCTGTTGAATCTGCGGGGGCAAGCCTTGCTGCCCTTGGTTTTTAAGTTTCAGAAGCTCATCGGCAATTTCGTCCGCCCCTTCCAGGTCCATGTTGCGGAACAAAATATGCCCGATGGCGGGGAGTAGATTGGGCCAAGTTTTCAATATCTCGCTGACTTGGGCAACCCGCTCTTGGCGCAATGTGGCAAAACCGGGGCCAACGCTTATAGTTACATCGTAACGCCCAACATGGATATTGAACCGGCCATTCTTAGCCGCTTCAGCGCGTTCTTCCGGCAAATTCCCAATACTATTATCCAGAGTGACGGTCTGCGGCTTGTTGTCTTTCCCGATGATCTGTAAAACTTGCTGGTCATCATAAACTTCTGGAATCCAGTTGAGAAGGATGCGCCCGGTATGCCACATGGCGCGTTCCCAATTACCTTGAAAATGATATGTGGCCCGTTGCCCCTGAAACTGGCGGGTGCGAATTGCAACCCCGGATTGTTCCCCGGACGGCTCGCTGAGGCTGGGGCCATACATCCCCATAGCTCCTTTCATCGAGTATTGGAACTGCGTCATCATTTGGTTAAACGCTTGGATGGCAGGTTCATAAGCCTGCCGCTGCGGAGGTGGGGCCAACACCCCGTCAATCGAGACCGGCGTATACTCAAGCGCCGTAAACGCCTTCTTGTTGGCCACTTTCCAAACATCCAAAAAGGCGTCAATCTGCCCAGCGGCCACAATCCAAGGAGACTTGGGCATTAAACCAATGGATTCCACGGCGGAAGAAACCATATAATTAATAGCCTGTTGAATTCCCTTACCGTTTCGCACCATGCCGTAAATAAGGGATTTCCCGTCAATGTTCAGTTCATTTCCGTAAGCAGGCACTACCGGGATATAAATGCCCGGCAAATCGGTTTCTTCCAGCACTTCGAGGGCATTTATTTTAGCCCAGTGGATGCTTCTAGCATCTCTGCTCCGCTCCGCTACAATGCTGACCCCTTCCGCAAGGCCAGCCGTGCCATGTTTTTTTACGTTTTCATCCAAGGTACGCTTGGATACCACCCGACCGTCGGAAAGCACACAGATTTTTTCTTCGTGATGCTTCGCGTAATAGTATTCGGCTATCCGAACAGATTGCCCAGTAATCCAATCCGGGGGGGCATTCCCCACGCTGCTCCAAGCGTCTAAGGAAGCCATTTGGGAGTTTTTATATTTGCGCTTATAAAACTCTTTCAGCATATCCTCGACAATCAGGCAGTATTCCCAATCCGATCCGTCTATTTCCACCCCCGTAGGATCGGGGAATACCGTAAACAGGTTCCGAATTCTTTTTATCTCGATGTGTTGAGCGTGGAATTCCTGCTCATTTTTAGGGTTGTCGTAACTGTACTTCGTGACGATTCGCCAGCAACCGAATCCGCATTTCTTTTGCAGTTCGGACGCGGTGTCATAGGCAACTTCCGCATGGCTGTTTTGCTCGATGGACCGAATAACCCCCTGCAAGATTTCCGCCGTAACCGGGTCGGAGTAACTGTCTACTGGGTTGACTTTGATCGAAGGGTGCAACTGGCGGCTTTCATTCACCGCCTGATTGGTAAACTGGGAAATATAATTGACTGTCAGCGCAGGACGTTCGTCCGCTTCCCACTGTTTCAAGTCCTGTTCGCTCCATTGCGTGCTGCGGCCATACTCATCATATCCAGCCTCGAACTCCAGATCGTCTTTTTGCAATTTTCTGGAATGATGAAACGCTTGTTCTGATAAACGCCAGCGTTCCAGCGCCTCTTCAATCAACGGCTTGTGTTCTGAGCTTGGTTCTATCATCCGCCCATCCAACTTAGTCCACGACGGCTTGGGGAAGGCCCCAAGAAAACTTCCAAATATCTCGAACGCGCATTGCTTGCTCCATTCGCGGTTCGCATCCGCTGAATCCCGCTCACCACGAAGTAGCGCAGGCAATCGCACAGGTGGTCGTCCTGCTTGACCACTGAAATATCCCCATCCTTGTTTTGTTTGGTTCGGTACATCCTGAATTCTTTCCAGAATGGAGCCATTGCTGGGGCATCGGAAATCTTCAACATCCCGCTAACCAGCATTTGCCAGACTTCCGTAATCCCGCTCGTAACCGACGCTTCGGCCTTGAATAAGTTCAACTTGTAGTGCTCTGTATACATCTTAAATAAGTGCTTGCTGTCATCTGCGGAGCGGTTATCCGCTCGGGGATCAATCACTCCTGGTATCCAAGCTCCTCGCGCCTTTATAGCTTCGGCGTGAAGGGCTGGTTCCTCGCGGCCCTGATAATGGCAATCATATAGATAGACCACTTGCGATATGGGATTCTTAGCAAACCATGCCACAGCCGTCTTGTTAAAGCTCACGTCCATTGCAAAGCACCTCGGCCAGTTGTCGGCAAGCTGGATAGAGGATGCTGCCACCTTAATGTCATCGTCCGGGATCGGGTAGATTAGCCCGGCCCCAAAGACCGGGATGCCTTTTATCCTGGCATCGCGCAAATAAGGAGGGGTTTCAGCCCAAAGATCGCGTTTAGCCTCTTCCGAGAGGTGCGGAACCTGATCCATGGTGCAAGTTTGGATATAGACACTAATGGGAGAATCCCCCCTTGCGAATTAGATTGATCCTTACCACGGCAAATCCTCGGAGTTCACGGCTTGTTCTCGCAGTTGTTTCACCAAATCCGTCAGGCCCAACAGGGGCGTAAACGTCAAAATAATCATTCCGTTATTCACCCCGCCCTCGGTATTCATTGTGCGGGTTTTGCAAGATGAAAAAACGTCCAGCGGGCACAATTCGTCCAGCCAGATTCCGTCAACAGCGATAGCCTCAAAAGCCTGCCAGCCTTGTTCATAAACTTTGAATTGCGCGTTTGAAACGCCCCCGGAAATATGTTTGACTTGGAAAGATTCAAACCCGAATTTGATATGAGGGTTCAGAGCCGTCTTGGCAATCAAATGGGCCGGGATCATTCCGGTCCCCAAGGCGTCGTCAATATCCGGCTGCCCCAGGAGTTGTTCCTGATTGGCGTCCCTGGCTTCTTTCCACGTCCGCCCGCAAATCCACCATTTCGTCGGCTTTCGGAAACGATAACCTTTCCACCACCGGGGATAAATCCCGGTCATGTGGCACGTTACCTCATAGGCGGCAGCAATATTTTTTCCTATACGATTCCCACCCACGAATGCCCGAACATTATGTTTTTTCCCGGCCTGAAAGAACTCCAGGTGCCGGTGATAAAGTTCACGTCGAAACGGCCCTTCATCAGGGAAATAGGAGGCAATTTTGTTTCGGAGTTTCCATTGCTCGTTGGCTGCGGCAATTTCTTCCGGGGGGCGTTGCTCCAACTGTTTTTTCGCAACCGCCATCAAACGGCGGGTTGCTTCCAGTTTTTCCGGTTCCAGTGTTTGAAGAGCCATAAAACAAAAAAGCCTCGAATCAAGTCCGACAATCAGACCTGATCCGAGGCCGTGTGATACCAGTTTTGGAAACTGGGTCTTGGTACTCGGTTAAATTAAATTAGTCCTGCTTCTTCTTCAACCGCTTTCTTGTATGCTGCTCAATCTCCCTGGCGATGCCATCCTGGAAATGGATTGTGACGGAGCCGGTAAAATTCTTATTGGAAAGGTCAACAAGCTCCTGGACGGCTTCAAAAACTCGCAGAGACGGGTTGACCCAAGCATCCACCATTCCTTGTGTCAGTTTTGCAACCTCCGAATAAGCTCTTCTCTTCGCTCGATCATCTCAGAAACCAAGTGAAGAAATTGCGCCAATTCCGACGGAATAGGTTGCACATAAGGAGGTTTGCCGTCTATTTTCAGGATAGCCCGCAATCCCTGTTCTCCCGCGCTTATTTGAAGCGTTCTATCCGGCTGGGAAACATGGTAAATCTGCTCCGGTTCGTTCATTGTATTCAGGCTTTTCCTGGGATAATTGCCGGGATGAAGGTTAAATGGGAAAATCCCGCCGGACCTCCAGCCATTTGCGGTTTTTCCGCTGTGCATCTAATTTCAAAGGCCAGCACATCAGAGGGCGAGGCCCCCCTTTGTTGAGCAACCAGTCCCCAGTATTCGCTGTCTCGCCGCATATCCACGCGCATCTGCCGTTCCTGGACAATAATGCCGTCATCAATAAACCTGATGGCGCTCGGCCCCTCAAATACAGCCCTGCCCCGCCGGTTAAATCCCCTTGCTGCCCGCAAACTGGTAAACACGCTCCTTCCGGGCATAGGGTTCAGGATGGATATTCTATTCGCCTTGCTGGACAAAGATTCCCCCACATCAGCCATTGATGGCGCGTCCAGGGCTTTGCCTGGAACAACTTCCCTGAAATAGCTATAGAGAAACTGCAAGTTTTTGTCAAGAGGGATTTTCGGAATTATACACTTGACAAGCTAGTATGATTTTGGTAAGATTGGGGCATGACAAATAAAGGATTGCTTGCCCCACAATACCGCGATGAAGATGCAGCACGGGAACACATCGAAAAGCAACGCTGGCCTGACGGCCCGGTGTGTCCGCATTGCGGCGTAATCAATGAGGCTCACAAGATAACACCTAAGACTGATTCAAAAAGTCCAACTCGCAAAGGCGTCTGGAAATGCAATGGATGCCGGAAAGAGTTCACGGTCACAATTGATTCAATCTTTGAAGATTCCCATATTCCATTGCACAAATGGCTCCTAGCGTTTCATCTAATGGCATCATCGAAGAAAGGAATTAGCGCACACCAGTTGATGCGAAACCTCGAACTCGGAAGCTACCGCTCCGCTTGGTTTTTGGCCCATCGTATCCGCTGGGTGCTAACGCGAGAGCCAATCAAAGAACGGCTCGAAGGAATTGTGGAAGCCGATGAAACCTACATCGGCGGAAAGCCGCGCTACAGCATCCCACAAGCCACCAAGCCAGGGGAGCGGCCACAGGATCATTACAGCCCCAGCCGGAAAGCGGCTGTTGTTTCCGTCTTGCGGCGCGGCGGCTCCGTCCGTTCACAGCACATCGAGCAGGTGAATTCTAAAACCATAAAGCCAATTATCGAAAAAATTGTTGCTAAAGATGCTCACCTAATGACGGACGATTCTACTGTTTTGAAGAGCGCCGGAAAGAACCGCAAGCATTCTCAAGTCAACCATAGCGCGAAAGAATATGCGAGAATGGAAGGCGGCGAGTGCATCAGCACAAACAGCGTCGAGAGCTTTTTCGCAATCCTCAAGCGCGGCCACTATGGGGTTTACCACCATTGGGACCGCAAGTATACGGGGCAGTATTTGAGGGAGTTTGATTGGAGGTACAACGTCCGCAAACTGGATGACAGAGAGCGTGCTGTAATCGCGCTCAAGATGACCAGCGGAAAGCGCCTAATGCTTAAGAGTCCTGTTCGGTAAAACTGCTTTCAGCGTGCCAGCGCCATTAGCCTTTTTGCCGTTCGCAGGATACGTGTATCTTTCCGGCTAGGCTCAGTATACATGAACCGAGCCGGAAAGGGAATATGCAGCACTGTAGTGAGGCGGCGTGGTGGATTGGATATAGAACAGGAGTCAACGTGGAACGGCGAAATGAATACTGGGATTATTGGATGGGAACTCAGTTTACACCCTTAAGGCATGTGGAGACGGATAAAACGGGAAGTGATGTAATTCTTCTCACATATCAGGCATGGCAAACGATAATATCTATCGAAAACGGTAATTATGTTGGCCTGGAGCTTTGCTACAACCAAATAATTCAATTGAAAAATGTCGTCGCTAGATTCATGCCAAGTGGCGATCTGTGGCAGAAAAAGATCAGTCAGTTTGACATAGCAATGTTGCGCGATGCACTCAATGCATTCGAAACTTCTCTTTCCATCCAGTTTAATCAAGTCAATACATATCGCGTAACAGCAAAGGGAACGCACGACCCGCGAAAATTGATTGAGAGTTCTTGGGAGACGTTTGGGAGCTACTGGAAAGGAATGTCGGCAATTGCGCAAGGCGACTGGGTGTCTGGAGCAAACTGCCTGGCGTTCGCATTGCCTACCGCCTGTGGCTTCCATGTCGTGAGGGCAATGGAAGCAGTTACAGTTGATTTGCTGAAACGGCTAGGTAAAGTTCCCGCAAAACGCGACTTCGGACACTATGTCGAACTGATGAGAGAGGCAAAAGTGTCAGCGGAAGCCATTGATATTGTTGACCAGATACGAAAACACCATCGTAATCCCCTGATTCATCCAGAAGATGTGCTAGATATCCCAATGGCAATGAGTCTGTACGATCTCTGTAGGGCTGCTATCGTGTCATTGATTGCGGATATGTCATCTCGAAACCTTGTTGACTTAGGTGATAAAGGCCAACAAGAATTCCCCCTAGAATCGCCAGTAGAAGAAGAGGAAGCCGCCCCCGTGGGCGAAGCGGGAGTATAGGAATTATGTCCAAACCAGGAAACAAAATCCACATTCCGATACCGGAGGATGAGTTCCTTTCGCTTGCTCTCAGGGTAAAGCCGACTGCTGATATGCCACAGCAGAGAGCATCTTCCGTGAAGCCGAAAAAGACAGCAAAGCGTAAGGCGAAGCGGTAGAAGTAAGCCTGCCCGTCACTACCACCAGTCTCTTTTTATTCCCGTGGCTTGTAAAGTGCATAAGTCCGGGGATTTTTTATGGTGAGGCTGGGCGGCGCGACTCTTCGTATTTCTGGTACGCCTTTTGCACTTTCTCCCAGCAGTCAACCGTCGGCTTGTCCAACAGAGAAAAAGCGTTTAGTTTTCTGGAAAGCAATGCGGCGGAATCAGCACCACACAGGCAAATTATTTCTTTAGACTCCGGATAACCGCAAACCAAGTTGATAGTGAAGACCTTGACGGCGGTGGGGTCTGGTTGCTTAGGGAGTGGCGTTTGAGCGTTCGCGGCAAGAGACAGGCCCCCTAAAACGACGATCCATTCCAGCACTTTTCTCATAATATCTCGCTCCTGTCGAATCGCGCTTTTTTGTCCCACCTAACACCTAAATATCCAAGTGCAATGCTGCCCTCCGTAGGCATCTTTCTCGCAAACGCAGATCGCTGTACAACCTGGTTGCGGCATCGGGGGAACTCCGCAAAACGGACCTTGCGCGAATATCAGCACGGCAAACAATGCAACCAGTTTGAGTTTCATAACTGCTTTCCTCCCGTCGGCCCGACTAATTGGAACAACTCTCGAATCAAGAGTCTCAATTTGCCATTCTGACAATTCACAATATCGCTTTCGGGAAGATTGGAGGAGAACGAAACATCCATAAAAGTAGCCCCCAACACTTCAAACTTTTCCCGCAGCGCGTGGTTTTTCCGACGCTCCTCCGGGACTGCTCTTTTCAAATAACCGGGAAAGCCACATATCGCATTATCATCTGAACCCCTGGTTCCAAATACGGAAGTCCCCCTTTTCTTGTACTGATTCAGCGAATTTGGATCACCTCCCCTGTCAGTGCTTCTTATTGGTATCACCGAGTAACCCGGATGCACCGAGTAAACCGGATGCACCGAGTAACCCGGATGCACCGGGTAAACCTTGAGGGTGTCGAGATTGAGAATACGGAATAACGCGGCCTTAAATGGCAGTGGATGGAATTTCGCAAATTCCGCCTGGGCCATTTCCCATGTTGGGAAATCAACCATCGCCATTCCCGGCATCTTCAACCAGCCGCCAAGCCCATCTGCAAAATACTGAATCTGAAACATACTCACCTCCCTGCAATACTGCCATCAGCCCGGAAGATGGCGATTTGCCGCTTACCCCTAAGTGCTTCTTCGCATCCCGGCTTGCCCCATTTTGGATTGTCTGGGACGGAATCGAATATGAATGTCTGATAGTGGCGGATACCAATATTTTCATTGCATTCCGTGTTAGCTTTAAGTTTATGAGCGGAAATAATCCTGTTCTCCAGCGCCTTGGCTTTATGCCATACGGTGTCCACCTCATGCGACATTTTAAGCCATTCCGCTGCCTCGGCTTTAGAGAGGGTGTGGTGGGACTCAATATATCCGGTCCTATCATTTGGGTCGTTCCAACTCACGGTTAATTCCATGCCTGGATGGAATCTCTTGCCCTCTTCATGCCACTTATATTCAGCCTCATTGCGGGTTCCTAGCCACTGGCCAACGCCTACCGCAACAAAGGAAGTCAAAATAAAACATGCTGTTATTACCTTAATAGTGAACATCCTCACCCCCTAATAACCACGCCGCTTTGACCAAAAATAATTGGCCGCCCCAGCATCACAACCGGCAATAAGCCAACTCGACCAATCACCAGTAAAAAACGCCTCATAACAAAAAACAAAACACATCAGGCTGGCCAGAATCGCCATGATGATATTGAAACGTCTCATGTCTTCCCCTTGCCGGTGTTGCGGGAAAAATTCCCCAAAAATTCTCCGTGCCCAACGAGAATATCATATTTCAAAGACAGCTTCTCGATCACCAGTTCACGCAGCGACACCTTCCGCTTGGCGGCTTCTTCCTTCAACGCCCAGTGCAGTTCATCTGGAATTTTTATGCGGATTTCCATTGCTAGGTGAATATACTCACTCCCCGCACACTTGTCAATAGGAAAATTAGGAAAATTTTGTGGGCAGCACCACACCTTTAGGCCACTACCCCTGATTTCGCCCCCAGACCCTTCCCTGGTCCCCTAGCCTTGTCTACCTGCCTCCACAACCCCAACGCAAGCAACATGCCCCCTTCTAGCCTCAGCAAGCGCCATCCTGCAAAACTCCCAGAACCCCATCCCCCCCACCTACCCATCCACCCCACAACCTGAAAAACTCGAAATCCAAAAATTCCCCCAGTTTGACCTATGCAGGGGGTGAGGGGCCTCGCGGTTCGCCTTGATCCCCCCCCTGGTCCCGGTAGTACCGAAACCTGGTAAGACAACAGCCGCCAACCCGAACAGGATGATTATGTGCAATGGAATCAGATGTTTAATGTGTTGATATGTGAGATGTGTTACAACTCACCTAGCGGTTTGGAAGATTGGGGGAAAATCGAGGTAAACTACTCTGAATCATCTAACTCCTTATCAGACAATAACTTCTGCTCGTTCGATGTCAAGACGCTTTCCAGCGTCCCAACTAAGCGCACCAATTCCTCGGTACTAGCGATTCGTAGATTTTCGGGAGTCAACTCGGCAATTAGGGCTTGGACCCCCACAATTTTACGATCCACAAACATTCCCAACTCTTTTCCAATTAATTCTAAACCCCTGTTAACAGAAGAGTTATCATCACCAGCGGCGGCTCGTTTCACGTTTTTCCACAGTTCTTCAAGGACTAAGCTTTTACTGAGGTTAACCGTTGAGATAGCTCTCTCTCTACTACTATTACGAATCTGCTCAATACGGTTCTTAACTTCCGGCTTTTTTTCTAATTCGCAGCCGCGCACAGCCGCTGACTTTTCAGCGAAACCAACTAAAATAGCAGCTTTGGTTTTATTACAACCAGCAGCACGATGAGCAGCGTATTCTTCCCATTTTGGCTTGGAAAGCGGCTTCCCGGCTCTTTCGTCCTGTACTCTTTTAGCTGTTCCGGTTGGCGAGTAAGGCATAATCATTCTATATAACGACAGGGGGTGGGGAGTCAAGCTCTTAATTTCAGGAGAGATGAGGGGCAGCCGTGAGGTGCTGTGGTCACTGAGTTGCTGTACACATCGGTATGAAACAACATCTCTGCCTGCGCTGCGGGCACAAATGGTATCCCCGCTCGCCAGAGCGCCCGCGTGTATGCCCACAGAAACATTGTCGATCCGCCTACTGGGATGTCGAAAGAAAGATCAAAAAGTCAAGCGAGACCCAGAACCACCAGTCCTGCGTAGTATCGCGCAGCACTGCGTGAAAGGACTCAGTAAGTGAGTGTTATCACACAGCACTATCCTTCTAAGTCATTGTATATAGGTAGTACGTAGTTGGCCTTTCAATTGCACTATAGTATCTGCAATGGAAAGGGAGGCGAAATGTACTACAAAGTTGAAGTAAACCACCTTTGGCAAGGTTACTACCAAACTTTCGAGGATGCCGAAAAAGCCGCATTGCTTTTTGATGCGGGCCGAATCGGGCGATTCGCCGATCCCGGCGGCTACGAATTAGAACACCCGCTTCAAACTTGGTGTATGGCGGCGCACAAGAGTTGCTTGTTGGCTATTGGGCAAGCCTATTAGGATGGAGGGAACCAAAATGGCAGGATATGAAACCATAGCGGCGGCATTGGCAGCCAGAGAGATGACTTTATCCAATGCCGCAGCCATCTTGAACGCGGCTGAGGACGCTTACAACGAAGCGCCTCTAGAAAACGTGGCATCGTTGACCACACCATTAGATAATGCAGAAGCCGCCTACGCCAAGGCGTTGCGTAACGTCAAGTACCTTGAATGGTACTTGTTGACATAGCTACGAACATGATCTACGCAACCGCGCCGGACTTGCGGGCGCATCAAGCGCAACACAACACAAGGAGGATTACAAATGGCTGGCTATGCTGACGATTACTCAATGTCGAACAACGCGGTAGCCGCCTACGATTCCGGGCTGGTCCCGGCTTCTAAAATCAAAGGCGTCCCCGCACACCTGATCCGCCAGTTCGTGGAACCGGCGGAGTGGCATCACACGTCAAGCCGTTACAACTCAACTAACTTTTTCAACACCATTGAGGTACAGGCGGCATTTGGCTTGGAACCCTCAGATGATTATGAAGTTAATCCTGAAGCCGTAACAGCCCTGGCAGCGTGGAAATTCGGCCAAAAATCCGATGGAATAATCCATGAAAACTGCAAAGTCGAATGGCTGGAGTGGGCGGGAACCCGCAACCATCCAAAGGCCACCAGGCAGACGGCAGACGGATGCACCGTCTCGGTCAAAGGTCAGACGGCCACCATCACCTTGCCGGACGGCAAGTCATTCGTCAAGCGACTCAAAACAAACGGGTTCAGTTTCCGGGTCGTTGCTGAGATACACTTGGCTGCCGTCTAGCCAATCAGCTAACCCTGAACGTCCGGCTACGCGCCGGGAGCCGGTACGCAACCCGGCAACGCTTTGACCTTTGCGCTCTGCCTTGGGACTCTACGAGCGGGACTGGCAACCCATGTAGAGCGGAGTTGTTAGACAAACCAGAATGGAGGAAATCATGGAAACTAAAATCACTGAAAACCTGATGGGAAATAAGGCGGTGGCCGATGCGTTGCAGCCGCCGGAACATGAAAAGACTACTTACCCGGACATCTGTTTTGCCGTAAGAAATGCCGAACGACGGGGGTATTTTTACCAAGTCGCAGAACCGGGCGTAATCGTGATGAAGCCTGTCCAGTAGAGCTAGACCCTTGCGCTCTGCCTCTGGTACGCGCTGTTTGGGAAACCTGCCCGAAAGCCGGACAGCGGAAAGCCGGAAGCCGGAAGGTCCAAACGCCACACATCGGGGCAGAGCGGAGGGGTTAATCTGAAAGGGGATGCGATGACTGGCGCAACTGCCACCGAAAAAGCCGCAATCAATAAGCGGATACCGCCGCGCAAGCTGTTTACCCTGGATTGGTACTACTATCTGCGGTTTAATGTGGCGGAGCCAAAGGGCAAAGAATACGGCCTCTCCCCGCTAGTTGCGGCAAAGTGCAAGCGAGACGCCGCCCAACTCATGTTCGACAATGAGTTTGCTGCCCTATTTATGGAAAAGGCGGGATTGTGAGGGCGGTAGACCATGAAGCGCCTAAAGCGGGAATGTGTCAACTGCGGCAGGTCTTGTGCTGTAAAAACCGACCGCAAAATGGATGGCTGGCTCCCCATTTGGAATTGTTGCAATTGCGGCGGGGCGGAGGGCACTTATATGGTTTTCGATAAGAAGGATGCGCCCTTGCAACCGCTAGCCCCGGTAGGAGAGCTAAAGGAGTTGCCATGCCACGTCTGACTGAAAAATACGCTCCCCGGCGACTGTCTGAGTTTGTCGGGTTGGCAGAACCAAGGAAAGTCTTGGGGAAGTGGCTTGGCGCTCCTTACCCAACGGCCTTTTTATTTATCGGCCCGTCTGGTAACGGCAAGACTCGCGCCGCCGAAGCTATTGCCCGCGCACTGGGGATTGAGCCGGACTCAGAGAACGCTATCTTTTCTTATAGTTACCTGCCAAGCCGGAAGTGCAACCTGGAAGCGATCAATGAGCTTGAGGTGACATGCAAGACAGTCCCATGGTCAAGCTCCGGCTGGCGAGTTATCCACATTGCAGAAGCCGATCAAATGACCGCAGCGGCTCAGATTGCCTTGCTGTCTGTGCTCGACACTATCCCGGCCAAGACTGTGTTCATCCTGACGTGCAACGGGCGAATCAAAGACGGCGTGGTGGAAACCGATAGCGGGGCCTTGGAGCCGCGCTTCCTGTCCAGGCTCACGCCTATCCACTTTTCAACTTACGGGCTAAACGGCGAAGGAAAGATTCTATTGTCGCGGATATGGAGAACTGAGGCCCCGGACCTTCCGGAACTGAACTTTACTAAGATTCTAGCGGAGAGTAGAAATAATATCCGGGCGGCGATCCAGGTTATTGAGCGCGAGCTTTTGGAGGCAGCACAATGACTAAAACTGAAAAGGAATTGAGGGAACTTTGGACACGGCAAGGAATATCCGAGCAACGGCAAGACGAATTGGTGGCTTCAGTCACAGCCAAAGCACAGCCGGGAACGCCGGTAGGACCATTCACTATCGGAGGGCGCGGGCCGCACAAGAAAGGAAACCAATGAGAAACTTTGAAGTACGCATGACAATCAGTGTCCCGGATGTAGAATCGGAATCACCTGCTGCTGCTATTAAGTGGGTGAAAGATCAAATCAATTCCGTCCTGGATTTTGGCATGGGAGCACCCTCCTACTTCGCAGAAGAAGCCGTAGACTATACCGAAGAATAGGGTAGCCAATGAGCCTAGCCACGCGCCAAGCCATCGTCCGCAAGCTGGAATTGCTGACAACGAAAGGAGAAAAGACTATGAGCCGTGCGCGAACAATTGTTGAAATTGTTGACCTGTTGGCACGTTTAAGATGGGAACTGGAATTCTTTAAGACAGTATCGCCACAGGATCGAGAAACTTTCCGGCAGGCAATACCCGGAGAACAAGTGGGGTACATTGTTTCGCTGCTGAAGGCTTTTTACGACGAAGATGAATTTCGAGAATGGCTCTCTTTTAGCCGGGGGAAAGGGAGTGAAAAATGAAACTCTACAAGCTGACAGATGAAATGGAGAGGACTTACGTCAACACCCAGTGGGGTAAGGACATCACGGTTTCCGTCATTGGGAGTGGAAAACAACTGTGCTCTGACAGCTACATTCACGCCTACACGCACCCCTTGTTGGCTGTCTTATTCAATCCAATCCACGCCAACTACACTAACCCAATCTTATGGGAAGCTGAGGGGGAGGTCGCGGAATCTGACGGTTTGAAGGTGGGGTGCCGCACACTTCGCACGGTACAGAAGATGCCACTGCCGGAGATTGGAATTAACGCCCGTGTGCGATTCGCAATTTATGTCGAACTTGAATCCCCCAACCACAAGGAACTGGTGCCAAATTTTACAATCTGGGCTGAAGGTTGGTTATCTGGTGCTGATAGGTCGGAGGCGTCAGCAGTGTGGGCGGCTGCGGGGGCGACGGTGACGTCGTGGGCGGCGTCAGCGGCGGCACGGGCAACGAAGAAGGCATCAGAAGCTCCGGCGAAGGTGGCAGCGGCGTTGGCGGCGGTGGGAACCAGGTTGGATTTTGTTACACTAGCTCAAAGGGCTATCGCTGATGAGGCTGAGTATGATCGCTTATCAAAGGAGATGACATGAAACTAAGGTGTACACGGTGCGGATACAAGGGTAGCATTGCGAGGGACTTGGATTTGGATGTGCATGTCATATGCTGTCCAAATTGTATCCTCAACTGGACCGTTGGGCTTCAATTGCTAAAAGCTGAACGGCGTAACAGCGTGCGCGACGGGACAGATATTAGGGATATAAACAGAAAAGTCCAGTCCCAACTTCTGCTCACCATCTCACCTTCTGGCGGGCGGGAGCCGCGATTAGACCAAAAAGGAGCAAAGATAATGAACACCAAGGCAAAAAGGGAAGCGGATGGAGTAGAAATGGAAGCTCAATACGTTTTCGCCGGTCAATCCCACCCGGTGTCTGGGTTGTGCTTTCGGAAAGAACATGAAGCGTACATGGATTTGTTGGAAGCGGCAAAGGCTGCCAGGGATCGGTATGACGCTGGAATTGTGGCGGCGGATTGGCTACCCGATTCACCATTACGAAAAGCCATTGCCAAAGCGGAGGGGGGGTGAGCAATGCAACGCCTAATGGCGAAAAAGGAGGTCATGTGAAGTTTGAAATCAAATCTCGATTGAAGGGTAACATTTTGTTCTCGCTCGAAACAAGCTCGTTTTATCTCGCAGTAGAAGCGGCCATAAAGTCCAAGGCAAACCTGTCCTGGGCAGACCTGTCCAAGGCAGACCTGTCCGGAGCAAACCTGTCCGGGGCAGACCTGTCCAAGGCAGACCTGTCCGGAGCAAACCTGTCCGGAGCAAACCTGTACGGGGCAGACCTGTAC
>ERZ1292644.117-Hain-H14-01um-R2-117-length-55869-cov-14_pt1 | contig 55869 bp, 78 predicted proteins | sample MGYA00564402_ERZ1292644 | MGnify/ENA primary metagenome ERZ1292644 (study PRJEB36523, sample SAMEA6512644) | groundwater metagenome | collected 2019-01-09 | study: AquaDiva: Metagenomics assemblies of 32 groundwater samples
TGCGGACCTGCGCGGTGCGAACCTGGGCGATGCGGACCTGCGCGGTGCGAACCTGACGACCGTCCGCGATGACATATGGTCCATTCTCAGCGCTGCACCCAACGAAGTATCTACAATACTCGCGAAGCTGAAAGCTGGCAAGATTGACGGTTCAGTGTATGAAGGGGAGTGTGCGTGCTTGGTAGGCACGATTGCGAACGCAAAGGGCTGTAACTACCAAAAATTAGCTCCGTTGCTCAGAGCAAATGCCTCGCGACCGGCCGAAGCATTCTTTACAGCGATTAAGCCAGGTGATACGCCGGAAACGAGTCAACCGGCGAAACTTGCGGCGGAATGGATTGAAGACTGGTTGACACGCATGCGGCAAGCATTTAGCACAACCAATTAACTAGACAGACCAGTCAACTGAGGTGCAATCATGAGCGACAAAACCTATAACGGCTGGACGAACTACGAAACATGGGCCGTGAAGCTCTGGATCGATAACGACGAAGGCAGCTACGACTATTGGAAAGCTGAAACCCTGCACGCATGGGATACCGCTGCAAACAAAGCGCCTAATCAGTTCATGGATCGGTCAGGGAACGCTCGGTCTTTGCTGGTCGAACGTCTCAAGGATGACCACGATAGTCAGAGCGAGCATCCAGTATTTAAGGCTGCCGAGGGGTCTGTCTATGCTGACTTGCTCAATGCAGCCTTGTCTGAGGTGAACTGGCATGAAATCGCGAATGCCATGCTTCGGGATCTGGCAGAGAACAACGACGATGACATGGAGCAGTATGTCGACAATTAGCGATATGCAGATTTGCTGTGGTTGGTGCCGAACGATTCAACGACTTGGCATGCTTCCTGAATCGACGACGATCTGCCCGGTATGCCTCATTCGGGCACAGAATAACCCAGAATGGGCAGGTCGGGACGCTGCATGGGATTGTGCTCAGGCTGCTGTTGATGCTGTTAACAATGCTGCATGGGACTGTGCGTCGGACTGCTTAAACACAGAAACGAAAGAGCCATGAAAACCTACGTTCTCCGCGACATCGATCCGGCCTTCTGGCGGCAAGTCAAGGCGCAGGCGGCTGAGCGCAACCAGTCCGTCAAGGCCGTGATCAATCAACTGCTCAAGGATTGGCTGCCTCAAGCCAAGAAAGACAACCCATGACGAGTATCGGTTGGATGAGGCAAGTCTGCGGAACGCTTGCGCTAGCCAGTTTCATAGCGGGATTGTTTTGGCTCTGGCTCGCGCCGATGAATGGATTCTAGAATGAATCTGACATTTCGTCTACGGCACAGGTCGTGCAGTACAGGGGAGCAATCTTGAGGCGATGACGGCTGAATGATCTGAAACGAGGACATGATGACGATGAGCCCGATGACCGTCGCACAGTTACAAGAGGAATTGAATCGACGCGACGATGGAGTATTGAAGTCTGGAAAGCATGTTGAGGGGCACGAGTTCTGTGCCTTGGAGTTTGATAGCGTAGTGCGAGAGCGCACATGGTCAGATGCTCCAATCACCTTGCCTGATATTCGACCATTGAATGATGCACGATGGGTATCGAATCAAGCACGAACGGCGGCTCTGTTGCCAATTATGGTCGCGTATTGGACGTGGGCGGTGTGGTCTCCCGCTAGACGGAAAGCATGTATGTCGTTACTGGTAATCAAGCTCGTACGGCATACGATTGCCGAGCTACCAGGATTGTCAGAGGCGATAGGACAACAGTGTCGATCCGTATCAACGCTGGAAGAAGCAAAAATAGCGGCGTACGCCGCGTCCGCCGCGTTCGCCGCCGCCGCGTCCGCCGCGTACGCCGCCGCGTCCGCCGCGTCCGCCGCGTACGCCGCCGCGTCCGCCGCGTCCGCCGCCGCGTCCGCCGCGTACGCCGCCGCGTCCGCCGCGGCGGGCGCAACTATCCTTCAACGTGTCTGCCAGGACTGGATTGATGCGGCGACTGAAACGGCAGATGTAGCATGAAATATTGCTTCAACTATTGTATCGGCGTCAATGATCCGGCGACTCGGACACAGGTCTGCGACGATGAATTACAACGACGCCTGTTCGTGATAGCGCTGGCACCCTATGTCACTATCTTGGAACAATGGACGGATCAGGAAAAGCTCAAGCCGACTGGTGATGCGACGAGAGATACCTTAGTTGAGGCCAGAATCAATCTCAGGAGAGAGGACTAAATCACATGGCAACGCACATGCTGTTAACTCTGATCGCATCGGAGCAAGCCTTGTTACTTGATGCCTTGCTCAGTCAACACGAGCAAACCACCGAAGCGTTACGCCTACTGCACAAGAGGAATCCTGGGGCCTTGGCCTGCTCGCAATTCCGCACCTGGTTGAAACAGGCCGAAGCCTTGCAAGCAAAGTTACAAACAACCGACGAGCCCAGGAGAGCACAGTGCTGAAAGCAATTCCACGGTCTAAGGCAACAACAGCGTGGGGACTGTTGCAAGATGTCAAGCGAGCCATCCAGGAGGAGCCGAAACGAGCAGATATGAGCACGTTTATCGAAGAACGACGGCCCGAGGATGGGGGACCAGCCTGTGGAACTGTCGGGTGCATCGCGGGGTGGATTTGTCTGTTGCGTAAAGGTAAAGCTGGTGTGTTTCCAGCCTCTGGACAGGCCGCTAGTATTCTCGGCTACCAACTTAACTACGAGACAGTTCCTAACGTTTTTGATTCATTCGTGTTCAATGCCGGAAGTGGTGATGCGTGCGAGAGGACAGCCCCAGGTACCAAGGCTCACGCCAATGCCATCATTGCTCGTATCAACAGATTCATGAAAATCAACCAGAAAGCCTTGAAGGCGCGGAAACTGCCATGAATGCACCCGAGAAACCGCCGATCACCGCTGCCGAGCGCAAACAGTTGCTTGATGATTACTACGCCATGCCCTTTGTCGTGAGAGTGGTTGGCACGAGTAGCTGGGCAGGTCAGTCCCACTATTGCTGTGACTCCAATTCGCCGTATCGGAATCGCGTCAATCGCTACCGAGGCATAGAAAGTCACAGCGCGGGAGCTGGGTATCGCACGGTCAACAAAACTATCGACGAAATCTGATTCATCAAGCCCCAGTACTAATAGTACTAATAGTACTGGGTAATTTTTAGGAGGTTACCGTGCAACGATCACAGACAGAGCGCCGGAAGACGAAATTGAAGCGTCAGGTCAGGCTGGCTGGTCGAGAAATTCGACGGCTGATGCGGGATCGTCAGCAAATTAGCTACTTTCTAGCTTTGGTACTGGCCCAGAAAGGAGGCGAAGTCACGATATCGGCAGGTACCCAGACGCAGGTTAGAGGGAGCTTGAACCGGCTTCAGTACCAGGCTCAGACTACTGAATCTGGTGAGATTGTTATCAGATTGCAAGCGACGCCTGCTCCGACTGTTGAGGAACCTGTAGCGTTGTTCCCAGATGGGCCGAATTCCGTGCCTGCTGCCCCGCCAGCAAACAATCTACAAGGCATTGACGTGATGGCCCTACCGAACATCAGCGTGGCTCATATAGCCTCTGAGATACCTCCTCCTCCTATCGCAGAGGCCAAATTAACGGTTGCCGATAGAGACAGGCCAGACTCGGAAGAGGTGTCTAGAGCCTCTGAGGCGGTTTAATGGCTACCTGTGTCAATCTTAATGATTTTGTCTGGATAGAGCTAACAGCTACCGGATTGGCCGAGCTTCGATTCCAGGACAAGGACTTCAAAGAACGATTCGGAACATTTCGTAATCAGGCCCAAGCTAGGTTAAGCGAAGCCAACGCCAATAAGGGCTGGACAAGATGGCAACTCTGGGACGTGATGCAAACCTTTGGAAAGGTAACTGGATTAGGCAAAATACCAGCCTTTTCAACAACTATTCATTTAACTGATCCGTCTAAGGAGCCTGTCTAATGGCAGGCTCACGGCCGTCTCAGTTCCAATTTAGCGTCTCAGGCCCATTACGGCTCTACTCAACAGCCGAATTGCTAGCCTTACCACCTCCGAAGTGGTTGGTTGATGAGGTATTACCGGAGGGCGCTGTGACAGCACTCTACGGCCCGCCTGAGTCAGCTAAGAGCTTCCTCGCTATCGATCTGGCTCTTTGCGTGGCCACAGGGCTCCCTTGGCATGGTCATAAGGTGCAGCAGGGACGGGTGGTTTATATTGCAGCCGAGGGGGGAGCAGGTATTAGCAAGCGAGTGCGGGCTTGGTTGACACATTACCAGAAGGAGGGGGCTCAAATCTCCTGGCTGATCGAATCTCTGGCAATTTACAAGGGATCTGGCGATATTGATACCCTGATGACCCGACTCGACGAGACGGAACAGAAACCGAAGCTCATTGTGGTCGATACCCTGGCTCGCTGCCTAGAAGGTAACGAAAATCAGCAGGAGGATATGGGGCGGTTTATTAGCGGACTCGATCATTTTAGGCACGAATACGGGTCAACGCTGATGGCGCTGCACCATACGAACCTGTCTGGAGAGCGCGAACGAGGAAATACAGCCCTACGCGGCGGACTTGATACGATGCTGTCAGTTGAAAACGTGGAACACAACGCCCACGGCTCGGTTACTGAAATGACCGTTATCTGTTCTAAACAGAAAGATGCTGAGCACTTTGCAAAACTGGAGTTCCAACTGATACCCGTCGAGGGCACGGCGTCCTGCGTAGTAGTCACGAATGGTCGTCAACAAGCAAAACTTGAAAAACAAATAGAGATTTTGCAGATCCTGATCAACCAGGGGCCTATGTCGTGGGATGCGTGGGCTAGTTCCACTTCCAAACAAAATATCCCAAAAACGACGTTTCATCGTCACTTTACGGAACTACGAAATGCAGTCAGGATCATTAAGGAAAATGGGCGTTGGCGGGCTGTTTCGTGATTACTCTGGGTAGGAGTTCCACCCTTGGAACCTTGATTAAAGTGTTGAAAACAAAGAATTTGTCAGCAATCGTCACCATACCACCCTTGGTATAGAATACCAAGGGGGTGGGGACAGAGACCGGAACTGGATATATGAACCTACGTACCTATCAACGTCGAATCGCTCAATTGAAGATGCTTGTTGCTGAAATGCAATGGGTGCAGCCTACTTACAACGGATCGCCGTCCTGTGCGGGGTGCGGAGCTCAGGAGCATTGGGGCTGTGAATCAGATTGCCCCGCAGCCAAGGTTACTGGTTCGCGTGGAAGGCCCGAACAAGTGGAATAGTTCATGCACTCTGAGAAGGATCTATATGCGACCGCGCAATAGCTTGAGCAGGTGCTGGCATGAGTGATCCCGTCGTCCCCACGAACAAATCAGCTACCAGGAGCCATGAACCGATGAGCTCCATGACAGCAATAAATCTTGAAGCATGGCGGCGTCTAAAGAAAGATCGCTGTCTATGCTGTAATTGGCATCTCCGCGTCGGTGAGCACTATATCGTTGTCAGTCGCAAAATTGGCGTCCAGCATCAATATGTGTGCCCACGATCTCGGGCGTCGCGCACCCCCAGCGGGAGGGAGTAGACCGATGAGTAGGAGTGGCTATTCAGACGATTGCGAGAACGCTGCTCTATGGCGTAGCGCCGTGCGTCGTGCAACGACCGGATACAGGGGGCAACATTTTCTCAAGAGACTCAGGGCCGCGCTGGATGCCATGCCGATAAGGCGCCTGATTACGGACCAAATCAAGAATGAACAAGGCGAAGTCTGTGCGCTTGGCGCGCTTGATCCAACGGCTCCATATGAAGACGCTGAAGGCTTGGCGAAGCATTTTGGAATCGCACGCGCACTCGCCGCAGAGATTGTCTACGAGAACGATGAATATGGATGGTGGCGCTTTTCTGAACGTGAGACGCCTGAACGGCGTTGGATACGGATGCGTGCGTGGGTTGAGAATCAGATTCTTCCTGACTAATGTCGAGGTAACTGATGCCGACTGATCCCCCCGGAGGACGACAGGAGCCAACGTGGCACAGTCGTTCCACTTGCCCTAGTAATCAGTGTCGCGGTCAGTTCCTGTGGCTACGTAACGTAGGAATTATCTGCTCTCGTCGTCTAGCAGAACATCCAAAGCTTGTCGATCTAGGTATATTAGAGCCGAAGGTGCTGAGAACTTCCGATCTTCGAGACGAGGGAGTTGGATTATGAGTGCCCCCGGAGACGGCGAGCGACCGCCCCAACAACATGTTGACCTAAGTTATTTGCCGAGCGATACCTACGTCTCCTTCGCGCAGATGGGCAACTGTAAAGTCTGCGGCGAACACAAGGATCTGCGGATGGGCAGTTGTTTTACATGCTCTAATTTCGTAGATGGAGAAACAGTCGTAACCCAGATAACGTCTGGTTTGTGAGGGAGCAATGACCAAGAATGAGCCAGCTGGCGGCGACGGACGCGTCCCCTCCGCCCCACCTTGTCCACAATGTCAACAGGCGATGACATGGAGCGCCGATGCGCCTATTGCTGGGGCTTCGTGTTCATGGCGTTGCTTTAGTTTCTATTGTGCAAGTGGTCCAGCGAGCATCCCAGAGGCCCTGCCACCGCCACGCGACGAGACGCGAATCTGTCAACGTTGTGGTCTGCCTGATTCCTACGACTCGCACTACTCCTGTGAGACACAAGCCGAGGCCCTGCCACCGCTGAGGCGTATATCAGCTAATGAATCAGAACATGGCGGCTTAGTTGTGCATTTAGCTGCCGACGTAGCCGCCCGTGAGCAGGCCCGAGAGGCCAGAGAAGCCAAGTTGCTCTCTACCCTCTCCCAGGATGCTGCGTGCGAAGCTGAATTACGGGAGGAATTGCGCGAAGCCGAGGCCCGCGAAGCCGTTCTCCGCCAACAGCTCGTCGAGTTCATTCTGGGGAAGGCGCTTACCAGGTTGCATGATATATGTGGCGCAGAGGACACCCGTGGCTGATCAGCCCCACGAAGGTGGCGACGGACGTGAACACGATTTGCGTGTGGCAGCCGAAGCCCGCGAAGCGGCCCTTCGGCAGCAGCTCGAAGGCCTGCAAGTGCTTGTTGAGGAGCTTCTTGAGCGCGTGAAACAGAGCGGCGATCATACGGCGTGGTTTCCAGCGATGGCAGCTCTACTCGCGGCGTCTGATTTACGAAAGGCCGAGGGCGGCTCCTGTGGCTGACTGGTATCCGATTGAGAAGGCGCCAAGGGACGGTTCAAGGATCATCGGTCGTCGCACATTCGCGGCGCAGTATACAGGGCGCCTCAAATACGAGAAGCACCTCACATGGTGGGGTAAGACTTCTCACGTTCCGCTCTACGGCTGGAATCACGGTCGAGACATTGAACACCAGAATGTGTGGGAGCCAGAACACTGGCAACCGATTGAAACAGGAGGCTCCCGTGGAAGAAGTCGCCCGCGCCGGACACAATATGCTGCGTGCCGCCGAGCAAATGGCGAAGGTGTCCAATAACATGCAACTCGTTTTTGAAGCACATCAACGGTTTCTTGACGACTGGCTGATTCGTTATCAAGGGGCACTAGAGAAGGCGGCTCCCGTGGCCGACCGCAAGGGGCGTCGGAACTTGTGGAAAACTGAGACGGCTGGCGCATGGGTAGGATTTATAAAGGCCGGGCGCAATAAGGTGGGGACTGTGTTTACAAATCGTGAGGATGAATAATGGGCGCTAGACCATCATCGTTTGCCGTAGAAGTGCCAGTACTAACGTCAAGTGACTTGACACATGTCGGCAGTCATGTGTGGTCTGTTCAACAAATGGACGTGTTCAATTATTTTGAACATCCTGCTCCACTGAACAAGCATTTGATTGTGCGGGCAAGAGCTGGGACAGGCAAAACAACCACCATCATCGAAGGCGTAAATCGTGCGCCTGAATCTAACATTCTAGTTTGTGCGTTCAATAAGCATATTGCGCAGACACTAAATAATCGATTGACCAATCCCAGAGCCGAAGCCAAGACCTTGCATAGTTTGGGCTATCAGGCGATTCGTAGCGAGTGGTCTGGAATGAAGGTAGCTGAGGGATCATCGCGAGCAGACTACCTCACGAATCGGGCTTGCGAACAAACGACGCCGAAACCCATCAAGCGATTGGTTTCTCTGCTTCATACGAAAGCTAGAGAAATCTGCCCACTCACGGCTACACCGAAACAGTTGCTGCATCTGGCCTATCAGTTCGATTGCGTACCAGAAGAGGGATGGTCCGACTACCCTACTGAATACGTAGCCGATAAAGCATATGTCGCGATGAATCAGGCAGCTATCGAAGCTCCGCCCAAGCATATTGGGATCGACTTCGCGGACATGGTTTTCTTGCCGCTCATCTTTAAGCTGTTGGCTAAGGACGACTACGATCTGGTGGTTGTTGATGAGGCTCAGGATTTGACACTGGCTCAACTAACCATTGCTCAACAAGTCTGCTCTGGCCGTATCTGCATTGTTGGCGACGACAAGCAAGCGATCTTCGGATGGCGCGGTGCCGATAGTGACTCTCTTGATAGACTAAAACAGGAGCTACAGGCGACAGAGTTACCGCTGACAACAACCTATCGATGCGCGCAAAGCATCGTGAGGAGGGCACAAGTTTTAGTGCCCGATATCGTGGCAGACCCGAGTAGTCCTGAAGGCCAAGTAGATGCTGCTGATTATGCTGACTTGTTGGAGCAGGCCCGGCCGGGTGATTTCATTCTCAGTCGATTAAATGCGCCATTGGTTCGCATCACACTGCAACTACTGCGTCGTCAGAAGCGGGCGCACATGCGAGGCCGAGACATCGGCCGAGATATTCAGACTGTCCTCAAAAGGGTAGGAGGGTCCACGTTAGAGGACATGCAAGTCAAGTTAGATGTGTGGGAACGGAAAACGGTTACCAAGTTGATAGCGTATGGCGAGCAGAATCAAGCACTGGTTGATAGGTGTCGCGATCAGGCTGAAATGCTTCGAGCCATCGCAGAAGTCTCAGATAATCTCAGTGATTTACAGAATCGCATTGATTGGTTGTTTAGTGATGAGGAGGAGGCATCACAGATTCTGTGCTCAAGTATTCATAAGGCAAAGGGGTTGGAAGCGGAACGGGTCTGGGTTTTGCAGGAGTCGCTGTATCGGCGAGGGCCGTCTCAAGAAGAGGACAACTGTAGCTATGTAGCTACAACGCGCGCCAAGCAGCATCTGACGATGGTGACAGGCGTACCTGGACTAGAGAGGAGATAGTCAACCGTGAATATTATCTACCAACACGAAAACCCAGCACCGCCACCAAAGCTGGTATCTGTCGTCATAGAAATGACCGTAGACGAGTGGGAGGATCTTCGTAAGCTCGCGCGAGCTATTCTTTGCGGAAGCGCAATCAATAGATGGAATGAGTTCATGTGTTCTCTTCCGTTATCTATTTGGGCAACATTGGATAAAATTAACCGTCGATAGCTCGTTGGCACATCCATTGCACTACACACTCATCGTCACAACTGTTAACAACTAACCGAGGAGCAGACACACATGGGTAGCAGACCGAGCCAATAGCATGAATAGGCATCCTAACCCAAAGTATGTCTCAGACAAAAGACGCGGCAGGCCGGAACGACGTATAACGCCTATGAAGCACATAGTCGTAAATAGGGAGAATTTAGCCTGGGCTGCTGGCTTTTTCGATGGTGAGGGATGCTTTTCTTCGTGTTTAAGGTACGACGACAATACCAAGAAGAAATACATTGCTAGCATCGGTCAAGTGGATCGTAAAGGACTAGAAAGATTTCAGGAGGCCGTACAACTTGGAAAAATATATGGTCCTTACGGTCCATACGGAAACAGGTTCAAAAACGCTCGACCGTTTTATCGGTTAGATATTTACGGATTCGAGCAGTCACAAGCACTTTTGGCCCTATTATGGACTTGGCTAGGGCCAGTCAAACGTCAACAAGCTAGGTCTGTTCTTTATCCAAGGAGCGTGAGTAATGGGGTCTCGTCCCTCGCAGTTTAAAAAGGGTGGTGGTTTCCTTAATGGGGTTGATTTGACCCTTGCAGACTACCAGTGGACCGATGAATTCAACGGCGAGCCCTACGTCGCTGGCAAGATGAAAGACAGCAAAGGTAAGACGATGGAGAAGCCGCACAGCCTCTATATGGCCTTGAGTGTCAGGGTCGATGGGGCTGATGAGGACACAACGACAACCATTCGAGCTGGCAACTACGACAACTACGAAGTCAGCGAAGATGGTCATACGTTGACAGCAGCCGAGGGTGGCCCCTGCTCCATCAGTGATAAGTGCGCAGTGGCCAAATTCATTGGTTCGCTGTGCAAGCCAATTGGCGGCGGCGACGGGTTCCCTGAGGACAGTTTCTCGGACGATCCCGATTCGATCGACTTTTCACCGATGCTGGGAACTCGTTGCCGAACCGTTCAGAAGACCGATGCTGAACGCACCAAGGAATTTGGCAAGCGCAAGGGCAAGGATGGCAAGGAGTATGAGCGCCAGGACTTGGTGGTGGAGCAAGTTTATGAGGTGCCTGGGACAAAACAGGTTAGTAAGCCCGCAACGACCACTAAAACAGCCAAGGTCGTTACCAAGGCTGCCGGCGGCAAGCCGAATGGTAAAGTCCAAGAGGTTGATGTGGCGGAGCTGGCAGGGGTCGCCCTACAAGAGATGCTAGCTAAATCTGGTTCTCCGCTACTGAAGACCAAGCTCTCTGTCTTGACGCTCAGTACGCCTGCGCTCAAGGGTAATCCAGCGCGTGAGGATGTCAGGAAGTTCCTGGCCAACGATGAGAACTTGGAAGCGTTGGTCGAGGCTGGGGTGATTGCCAGCTATGATCGGGCCTCAAAGCAGATTGAAGCTGTCGAGTAATTATGCCTGTCGAGCTGAAAATCATCATGCAAGACAATGGGGCAGTCGGCATGTCTGGTCCGATGGAAAACATGGTGCTCTGCTTGGGGCTACTTGAAGTAGGTAAGGTAGTGCTCATGAAGCACCACGAGAACAAGGACAATAGAATCGTCCCCGCAGAGGGGCCAATTCCGCCCTTTATCTCGAACTGAGTTGTGTCGCCACTCCGCCTGATCTTTCCGCTCGATCAGGAGCCTCCCAGCGTGGAGCCGGACTGGGGAGAAACCGGCCAACTATTTGAGCTAGTCAAGTTGGCGCTCGATCGTCTGTCTCGTGTGCAGGTGTTGTAGCAGCAATACCATTAGTCACTGATACCGGGTCGGGCGTCATTCCTATGCGGCAGGCGACCCAATACCGATGACATGGAGTTGTCGGGTACCAGAAGGAATGAGCCTGCCTACTTTTATTTGACCAGGAAAAGCCATGAAAGTAGACGGGCTGGTAATGAAGTTTGCCTACGCAGATCCGCCCTATATTGGACAGGCGAAGCGGCACTACAACTGCCAAGAGGTGGACCATGCACTCTTAATTGAGCACTTGTGTGATGAATACACAGATGGCTGGGCGCTCTCGCTAAGCTCGCCCACGCTGAAACAAATTCTCAATATGTGTCCAAACGATGTGCGCGTAGCGGCTTGGTGTAAAAGTTTCTGCGCTTTCAAGCGGGGCGTGCGTCCGGCCTATGCGTGGGAACCTGTCATCTATCGAGGAGGCCGCAATAAACATGCTCCAGTGCCAGAGAAGGGCGGAAAACAGATCACGCCAAAGGACTTCCATGTAGCCCCTATTACACTAAAAAAGGGGCTCGTAGGAGCAAAACCAGAATCGTTTTGTCGGTGGGTATTGGACCTACTAAATACTCAAATCGGAGATGAACTACACGATCTGTTTCCAGGCACAGGTGTCATGGGTCGTGTTTTTCTTTCTACTCAGGAATCTGTTAAGTGAAAGTTACGCCGATCGCGCACGGCCTAGATCTGCTCAAGTCCGATCTGGTTCGCTCAGACACCTTACATGCTTCTACAGTCTACAACAGCCTATTTAGTGAACTAGAGCCAGATCGTTACAAGCAAGACGATGGGCCTCCTGATCTGCTCATGGCACTGGGCACGGCTTGGGAAAAGCATCTCGAATACTTGCTTATCGCGAACGGAGTCAAGGCCGAGCGCCCGGAAGAGTTCCTCTCACCAGAGGGCATAGCCTATTCGCCTGATCTGTTACTGTTCAACGGCACAACTCGATTAGGCGAAATCAAACTCAGCTACCAGTCAAGTAAGAGCTACCCTACCGAAGTCACGAATAGTCTGTCACCGAAGGCCGACAAGTGGCTCTGCCAGATGATGCTGTATGCGTACTGGTTAGGCTTGACTGAAGGATTGTTGCTGGTGTTGTTCGTGTGTGGCAACTACGAACGGCCCTACAAACCAGAGTTACGATTCTTTGAACTTGCCTGGACGGATCGTGATTTGCAGGACAATCACACGATGCTGATGAACCATGCACGAGCAAAGGGGATGCTGTGATGATGCCTCTTCAGAAGCCTGGCCGCAGCAAGCAGGACTATTCGACACCAACGGAATTCATCACAGCCGTCAAGTTGCTGCTAGGTATCGAGAAGTTCTCCTTCGACTTTGCTGCCGACCGTGATAATGCTAAGGCCAATGCTTACTGGGATATTGAAACAGATGCCTTATCCCAATCTGCTGCCAACTGGGCAATCAATTCTAGGAAGGGTTGGGGCTGGTTAAATCCGCCCTATGGTGACATTGCACCGTGGGCCTCCAAATGCTTACAGGCATTACGATCAGGCGGACGAATTGCCTTCCTTGTTCCGGCTTCGGTCGGGAGTAACTGGTTTCGTGATTACATTCACGATCAACCAGACGTGACGACGCTGTTTCTAAACGGTCGTCTCTGTTTTATTGACGACTGGCAGCATAAGACCTATACGAATCGTCGCGGGGAGATAGTGTCCTATACGAGCGAGCCATTGTACCCAAAAGATACTATGCTTGTCCTGTTTGGACAGTTTTCGGATAGTCACGACTATGTGAGCGACGTGTGGACATGGAAATGATAATTAGGAGAAGTTGATGGCGAAGAAGGCAACCAGCGATTTCGATCGATTCACAAAAGCCAGTACCGTATCAAAGCAACGCATCATCGCCGCGAGCTTCGGCGAAGTTGGCATGTTGAAAACCTCGTTCTGGCTCACAGCGCCAGGACCGATTGTCATTCAATCAACCGATCAAGGCCTTGAAGGCGTGGTTGATGTGTACCTCCAGAATCTGCTTGCCGAGACGGGGCAGACCAAAGACATCTACGTGGTTGAATATGATCCGATGGTTGGCGTCATGGCTCAAGAGGAAGCTGTTGAAATCAGAAACAAGTTCATTGAAGATTTCGAGCATGCCTTAACGGTGGCCAAGACTGTTGTGTGGGATAAGGAAACTGGCGTCTATGAGATTTTCAAGTACGCCGAGTTTGGAGCCCCTTCAGACACCCCATCGAACTACTACTCGCTGGACCAACGCTACCGGCATGTTGTCAATCTGGCCAAGGGATCAGATGTCAACTTTGGGTTAATTCAGGGCATGCGTGATGCCTGGGCTCCCAAGGTGAATAAGAAAACAGGAGCACAGGGGGCTGCCAAGACCGAAGAACGCATTCGTCGGGGCATGCGGGAGATTGAGGAGCTGGTGCATATTAACTTGCACCATGATCGGGAAGATGATCGGTTCGTACTCAAGGTGGGTAAGAGCCGAGGGCCGGGCGGGAGAGATTGTCAGAATTCCACTATAGACTACTGCGATTTCCAAACTTTCGCCCAGCTAATCTTTCCAACATCTTCGCCAGAGGATTGGGTTTAGAAATGCCAATGGGAATAATTGTCTTAATCCGGACCATCTATTTATTGGCACGCAAGAAGACAACGTTAGGGATTGCGTCTCAAAAGGACGCAAGAATCCATCGCACGGATCAAGGCATTCTCGCGCTAAGCTCTCCGAGACCGATATCATTGAAATACTAAAATACAAAGAATCTACAACTGTTGTGGGAAGAATGTTCGGCGTGTCTGCTACCAGCATTGGCTATATTCGCCAAGGGAAAACGTGGCGTCATGTTGTTCGTTGACAACAGAAGCGGCAGTAAAGAACTGGTCAAGCCACTGGTCGAAATGGGTCTCCCGGTAGAATCAACAGTACTTGATGCGGCGGACCTTTACTTTGAAGGTCGAGGCGTTAGGGGTGCTCCGCTCTCGATCGGCATTGAATTCAAGCAACTAGGTGAGCTGGTACAGGCCCTGCGTTCTGAACGCCTTCAGGGCTATCAGATGCTCAAGATGCGCGCCACCTATGCGCACTCCTATCTGTTCATCGAAGGCGAGCTGCTGTTTGATAAGCAGGGCAAACTACAACGTCGTAGTAAGTTTACCAAGTCTGTTGTCCCCCTTGAAGGACAAATGACCGTTGGGGAACTTTACAAACGAATCCAAGTGCTCCATTTATGCGGAGGCTTAAATCCGTGGTGGACGCAAACCCGCAAAGATACCTTGCAATCAATCGCTGCTCTGTATCACACATGGACGGATACTAACCTTGACCAGCACAAGTCACACCTTGCTATTTATCAGGCACCGACACTGGTGCCCATTAGTCCGTTCAGGAAGGCCATTAAAGCGTGGCCCCATGTGGGATTTAAGCTGTCGAAGGCTGCTGAGGACAAGTTCAAGAACAAGGAAACTGGATTAGGATCTGTCGCCAGGGCCTCATCTGCCTCTGCCGAGGAGTGGGCAGACTTGTTCGCCATCAACGACAAAGGTCAGCACAAGAGGATTGGTCTCAAGGTTGCAGAGCAAATAGTGGCATTTTGTAGAGGACTGACACCATGAGCACTGAAGACACCAAGGTATTAGATGCGTTACCGCCCCTGCGACAGTGGATTGTGCATCGGGCGAGCGGCGATGTACTCGTCAGCGCACATACCGTTCGTGCCGATAACGGCGTGATCTACTTTCATACCTTCGCGCTTGACTGGTTGGAAGGTCAGCGGGTAGCCGTGGAATATGTGCGTCGAGCATTCAGGACGTGGGAAGATTTTGAAGAGGTTCTGCCTTTTCCATCGGTGGGTGCGGTGTCAACCGTGAAGCACTGATATGCGTGTTGCTGGGTCTAACTGGAGCAATCGTACCTGTCTCTACTGTGAGAACAAGATTCTCGCGTTGGGGCTGTGTAAATTGCACTGGTCTCGCTGGTATTACCGTATACCCATGAGTGGTCATATAGCCAAACGGTGGACCAGCCATAAAGGCTACGTGTGGGTGTGGCGAGACAGTCGAGAGCAACTAGAACACCGCTATGTGATAGAGCAGCATCTGGGTCGGAAACTGACCACTGATGAGACTGTTCACCACAAAGATGGTAATAAAGCGAACAATGAGCTACACAATCTAGAAGTTATAGATCGGGCTCGCCACACCAGTCTCCACCGCAAACACCGCGTACCTTGTGTGTATTGTGGATCAACAGACAACAAACGCCAGAGCGGATTATGCCCCACCCATTACTATCGTCTCAAGGCCTCAGGTCTGCTCGCCCAGTTCACGGTTACGGACCCGCCCCGTGCGGCCTACTTCTCTGTGGGGAGTCTCCGGGGTATCACGAGGCAAGAGAGGGTAGACCTTTTGTCGGACGCACGGGAGAGGAACTTAGTCGCTACCTCGATGGCATAGATTTACCAGATCGTGATGAGGTATACCTGACAAACATTTACCGTTACTATGGTGGTAAGGATTATATCTACACGACTGAAGATCTAGAACGAGACGAGCCTTTCTTACTAGACGAGTTACACCGCGTACAGCCTAGTCTGATTATCTCAATGGGCAGGCACGCCTCTCGGTGGTTTCTGGGTGATGTGGATATGGATTCCTGTGGAGCTATTCCGTGGAGACTACCCCCCACGGACAAACTAGATTTTCTTGGCCCAGAAACGGTAATTTTTCCGGTGGTTCATATCGCGGCTGGTATGCACAACCCCGAGATGTCTCCCTATGTGGTCTCAGGCTTTCAACAGTTGGCAGCCTACTTGCGTGGAGAGATAGAACCACGCACCCTGTTTGATGATCCCTACCCGGAGGTTCGGTATGAAGAAATCGTCTCGACGGAAGGGCTCGACCGCGCCCTTGAAGGTGTCACGCACGAAACGTTGCTCGCCATTGACACCGAAGGCTACCCCCATCGTCCCTGGAGTCTACAGTTCTCCCATCGCGCGGGATCGGCTGCTCTCATTCGTGCGTCTGCTAGAGATGTCCTCCGATCGTTTCGTGAATTTCTCTATCGGGTGCGACCCCGACTCATCTTCCATAGTGCATTGCACGATCTCGGGATGCTCCGAGCCTTGGACTGCGACGTTGACGGTCTAAGCTACGACGATACGATGATCATGGCCTACTTGCTTCAGCTTGAACCACAAGGCTTAAAGGCGAGTTGTCTCAGACACTGCAACATGCGTATGCAATCCTACGACGATATCATGGGCGACGTATCCAATGACCTAGCCAGGGAGTACCTGACGTGGCTCTTTGACGGAGAACAACATGACTATGACGAGAGGCAGCAAGCGGAGTTCGACCTTCAAAGGGCGTACGGCAGGAAGATCAAAAAGCTCCCCAACGTTCCGAGGACAGCTCTCCACCGAGCGTCAGGCCGAGTACTTCAGTCCAAACGACCCCGTGAGTTGTGGTTGGATCAGGTCGAGGACATACAGGTGGCGGGGTATGCTCGGCTGGGGACGATGCCAGAGGCCACTCTTGATTACGTTGACCCCCAGACGGCTATCCATTATGGATGCCGCGACGCAGACGGAACTACTCGGCTTCAGCCTTGCTATCGAGCGCGTTTATCAAGTCTCAAACTCGATGACACCTACCAACTTGAACTCGCCACCTACCCCTTCATCGACCGCATGCAACGCATCGGCCTCAAGCCCGACCTCGCTCACTTCGCGGAGCTTAGTCTCGGACTGGGGGCTGAGATTGAAAGCCTGCATCAAGAGTTGGTTCACAGTACAGGACTGGTAAACTTCAATGCCAATAGTGGCGACCAAGTAGCGGATTACCTGTTTGGAACGCTGGGCCTTGAGGAAATGAAAATGACTCGGGGCGGGCGCGGTTCAACCAATGACAAGATTTTAGAGGCTCTAGAGCATGAGCACCCGGAATATCCCATCATCTCCACGATCCGCACGTACCGTGAAACATATAAACTCAAGCATACGTTTGTGGATCGCCTGCCTGACTTTGCGCAGAGATGGCCCTATGACGGACGTATTCATGCAACTTTTAGAACAACGCGCGTCGTTACCGGCAGGCTCGCAGCAAGCGATCCTAATGTACTGGCGCAGCCCGAACATGGAAAGTTTGCTATCGACTTCAAACGGGGGTGGGTATGTGAACCGGGTCATGTGCTCTGCCAGTGGGACGAGTCGCAAGTGGAGCTACGAGGACTCGCGCACTTATCGCAAGATGCCGTACTCTTACACGCCTTCCGCACAGGCATCGATTTGCACGCGGTCCTTGCCGAGCGCATCTTTGGAGTGAAGCCAAAGGATCAGAACAAGTCTAAACACCGATTACCAGCGAAGGCCATCAATTTTGGTATACCGATGGGCATGACCAACCGAGGGCTCTCAGTAGAATTGCGAAAGAATGGAGTCGATGCTGACGAGGATACTGCCCAACGTTGGTTGGACGAGACCTTGGGCCTGTACACAGGCGTTGCTCGATATATGGAGGAGCGAAAGGAAGAGGCACGGCGACAGGGATATGTTCGGTGTCTGTCGGGGCGCATTCGCTACACGGGAGGCATTCGATCACGCGATGACCGTGTGCGAGAAGAGGCTGAGCGATTCGCCTTCTCGACACCTATTCAGGAATCTGCCACCATGATTCTCAAACAATCTGAAGCTATTGTGTACAACGATATTCTCGTACCGTGGTGGAAAATGGGACGCTGGGTAGAGCCAATTTTACAGGTACATGACTGCCTTAAATTAGAGACAGAAGATGGTCTACAAAACGAGTTGAATGTGCTCATGCGACGAGCCATGACAGAAGTACCAAATGGGTTTTCAGTGCCTCTCGATGTGGCCGGTGAGTGGGGTTACAACACGGCAGACATGGTGTCCTTTGGTGGCAAATAGATTGCAGGTGGACAGGATATGAATAGCATGTATGAGGCTGCTGAGCTGGTCACAATGGAGGCCATCAGGGCAACTGGCAAGCACCCTAAGATGAATTCGCATCATGAAGCCTACGCCGTCATCAAGGAAGAGTTTGATGAGTACTGGCAGGAGGTCATGAAGAGGCCAAGCAAACGAGACAAGGAAGCCTTGAAGCTAGAGTTGGTGCAAACGGCAGCGATGTGCGTCAGAACACTCTACGAACTCTGCTAGGAGATATCATGCCAGTACTATCAACAGCGGTCGTCGAAGCTGCGAAGATTGCGCCGGCTATTCGACGCAAGCTCCTGAACAAGCTATCCATTTACTCTAGTCTTCATACTCAAAAGAAAGCCCTGGAGCATGCAATGGAGAAGGCCAAGAATGAGATTGAGGTGTTGCGCGAGGAAACTGGTGAAGCAACTCTCTCACTAGAAGGTTACTCGATTACCTTGGTGGCTCCGATTCGATCGAAGTTCAATCCCAAGAAGTTTGTCCAGCTAGGTGGCGACTTGGCACTGTATAATAATGCGCACGAGGATGTGCTGAGCAAGCCATATACGAAGGTGACACTTCCTGGGGATAGGAACGATGAATAGACGCGAGTTTCTTCGGCTCGCAGGGGGCACGTTTGGCGCACTGCTCCCGATGTCATCGGTACATCTGCCGCCTACTCTAAGCCAGCTAGCACCAGAAGTCATGACCTATTCTTGGACATACTACGCAGATTCTGTCGGCCACGTATTCTTTGCTGATCCAATTCGGCCTAACAGAGACCTTTCTTAGTGTCCCAATAGAAAGGCACGAATGATCAGAATTGGAACGCCATAGCCGACGCCGGAATTGGCCTGTTGAACGATTCCAACCATCTGACCATTCATATCCACCACTGGCCCACCTGACATGCCGCCAATGTAGCCAGGTCTGACGATGATACCTGGCGTGTCGTTGTCGACTGGGGCCTTGGAGACCAGTAAGACCTTCACATCGAGCACCAGTGCCTGATCCCATCCAAAGGCATAGCCAATCGCTGTCAAGTCTTCAAACTTGACAACTGGATCGTCACGCATAACCAGTGGGGGCTTGTTCGTTTGTACGTCAAGTAAGGCAAGATCGTAGCGACCATCTATGGCTAAGACCTTGACCGGCAGACCATCAGCGTACATGGGATTCCCGACACAGTGTGCAGCGGTCAGAACTCTATGCACGGCAATCACTTCGCCCGTACAGGCGTAGGTAGCATGGATGATACCAAACATGGTTTCCATGTCGGTTTCTCCGCTGATGCGCACCACAGAGGCCGACACCCGATCGACCATCGATCCATACGGATTACTGAGATAGTGGAGTGTGGCGCAACCAGAAAGTAGGGCAACGAGTGGCAGCAGAAACAGTCGTCGCATGGAGGCACCTTTTCTGGCCGCCTCCAGGGGCTACGATCAGTCTAGCATGTCGAGTGGCGAGTTGATACGGTGGATTCCGAGAGAGGCCGCGTGCTGGAAATCGCGATTCCAGGAACGGTTAAGGAGGAAGACGCTCGTTTTCTTGCCACGTTTGCTGGTGACATCGATGACATTCACATCGCGATCATCGATATAACAACTCAGGTCGAGAGCGCTGGCGGCTTGGCCTTTCTCGCTACAAATCAATACGGTAGGAATGCCGTAGTAACCATGTGAGCGGAGCCAGTATTCGGTTTGCTGTTTGGCTTTGATGCCAGGTCGTGACGTAATGAAGTAAACATCTGATCCATTCACTGACAGACTATTCAGTTTGTTCAAACACTCCATCGTCCAGTCGTAGGCAGGCAGATACTGCCAAAACTTCGCATCCGATGTAATAGTTGACCATGTTCTCCTTGTTTCTTCTTTACTATAGCCGTAGTGCTCGGGATAGTACCAGCAGGGAATATCAAACGGTCTGGCTGGGAAGAGGTTTCGGCCGGTTGTTTCAATAATGCGATCAATGTACGAATCGTTGAAATTTGCAAGGCATCCATCGATATCCACGCCAATCCTGACACTCATATAGCCTCCGTATCTTCGTTCATACACATGACCAGTTTGACGTAAACTGAGATATCCTGAAGACGCTGATTCGCTCCTTCCACCTTGTGCTTGATCCCAGAATTCATACCCCACAGTACCGCGTCCAGTTGCTTCATAGCGTATGTCAGGGCGACAATGCGCGGATCGGATAGTTTTAGGTCCGGGTACAGGGCTAAAATAGTGGCTACCCTCGTAAAGTTGCCTAGCGGTTCGCCACCCTTCGCATAGTCATGATTCTTGTCGCTGTGCAGGGCAATCTCTCTAAGCGTGATAGGCAGGAAGCGGGGATGGCCGTAAGGGTGCTTTTGGCGAAGCAAGTCCTCGGTACTGATGTCCCTAGCTTCTCCAGGTTGGGTAGTAAAGTCCTCACGAACAGTACGCACAGTAGTTGGACGAACAGGAAAATCTTCCACGCGAAGCAGGGCTTGACGTTGCTTGCTAGAACGGTGTAAGTCACACTTCCACATAGCCTCAGGATCGCAGCCACAGTTCTGACTGGACATTTAGTCCTCCTTGATACGTAGAATGCTGATCGGTCTGGCTTCGTAGGCAGCCATGAATACATCAGCGTCCCAGAGGGTCGCATCGGTGTCGATGATCTGGTCTTCCTTGATGATCACCAGATGATCGTTCGGCCACTTGGCTGACGAGACACACAGGATGCCAGTTGCCTCTGAGAGATCATCCACCTTCCGAGACCATGACAAATTGAAACCAGGACCAATAGCACGAGCGGCTTGTCGAATTTGGGCAATAGTTGCTCCGGCCGAGTAGACATTATGCCTAAAGGCCATCAAGGCTTGTTCGTAGGACACGCCACAGATCATAGCTAAGCAGGCGACTGCACAATCCATGCCGTGACGTTGAGGAATGATAGAGAGAGATGGAGCGGCCACTAGTCTGTAAGCAGAATTGGCCAGGTACAAGTACGCTTACGACGTTTGTCCATCAAGAATAATAGCTGTCTCGGTTCTTCGAAATCTGCCTTGATGCTTAGGGCGTAACTTCCATAACCGATTAAACTTCCATTACACAAGAAGTTGCCGCCATCCTTCATCTGGTGAAAATGTCCGAAAACGTTCAAATCAGCACGTCGTCCCTTGTCCCATTGAGCAATTGCCTTATTGGCCGGAATGAAGATACCACCTACGCCGCCACCATACTTAATTGCATGCCCGTGCTGAAAGCGAATGATCTGCCCATAGACATCGATGTAGCTGTGCATGCCTTCAGCAATCAGGAACGTAATGCGAGGTTCGTTGCGAAAGTAGGCAGCCAGATGGCGATACATGAGGTATTCAAGGGAGTGACCATTCTCCGAGCCAAAGCGTGTCGTTTGCGTCGTACGTGCGTGGTTCCCTGAATGGCATGGAATAATCAGTTTCACCTTCGAGTTATTGAGCAGGAATTCGATGCCTGAGATGAGCAGGTTCTGGGCGGTTACAATCGCGTGGTTTGGATGCTCGCTATTCATCTCGGCGTTCTCAGCACCATGAATATCGTTGGTGATGAAGTCACCAAGTAAGGCCAGAATCACGGTATTGATAGTGATGTCCTGCTGAAGTAGCTGCACAAGTCGCAAGCCAGCCTGGAAGAATCTGGTCGCCCGCTGTTGGGCAATCTCGGGATTGAAGATATTCAGTCCACCAACTTCGTTGCCCACTCGCTCCTCGACATGCCAGTCAGAGGCAACGATAACCGCTGTGCCCTCTGATGAGTGCTTGCCTTTGAGCGGTTGAATCGTAAAGGTCTCAACGCTGTTCTTAAGGCTATCAATGGCACCCTGGATGCGCTCTAGTTGTTCGATGGTTTTGAGGGCTTCGGCGTAATTAGCACGCAGCTGCGTCAGGTCAAATTTGCGCTGCTTTTCAACTCGATCCTCAGCTAGCGAATGGACGGGCTTGTTACTGGGGTTGGTTCGTCTGAATCGTTGTTGGTGGGCACATTGCGTGCATCGGGCCGCTTCCCAATGCTTGATACCGTTGCCAATACAGGGGTGTGATTGATCGTGACGAGTGAAACCAGGACACTGGACCTCGCTCCGATGATGCATGCACGCTCCTTGGTTGAGTGACCTACTGCACAGACTGTACCACCGGACGATGCCAGGGGATGGTCTTGGTGGCGAGCGTCCAGTTACTGATCCTGGGAGGAGGGTCTGCCATGAGCCATCTGGGTCAGAATACGGTCGATTTTGCTTTCGATGCGGTCAAGGCGTTGCTCAATACGATCCAAACGCTGTTTGGTATCGTCTTGGCGGGCTTCGACAGTAGACAGTCGTTGCACGGTATTGCGATCATTAGTGTTCGTAGAAGCATATAACGATCCAATGAGCGATAACCCGGCCAACGTGAGAGCTACCCATGTCGCCTGATTGATACCGCTCGGGATGTGTATGGTCATTATTCCTTAGGGGTGCGCAATTTTCGTGCCAGGTTCTCTTTGCCACCAGTTCGGTAGAAACCTTGGCGGGCTCCACGCTCTTTCGCGACGAACTCTTCAAGCATCTCGGTTGTCCAGTCGGGGTGCGCCTTAGCAGCCTCTGCCACGGCCTGGAGGTCGTTCTTAGAGAGCCCAGGCACAGCAGATTGCATCTTAGACTTCGAGGCTGTAACGGTTGACGGTTCAAGTATTTCTACCGGTTGTTTCGGAGCCACGCGAGGCGGCATAATGCGAATACCACCAGCGGGTGCAGGCCCCATGTCAGTAAATTTGCTCACATCAGCGTTAGGAGAAAACTGACGAAGTAAGTCTTCGGTTGTCGAACCTGGCATTTGGCTAGAGAGTTCTTTCGAGGGCAAAGACTCTTTGAGCGCCCGATCCCAAGCATCTGGAGACGATGGCATGATTCTTACTGGCGCAGTATTTGTAGGCCCAGGCATGCCTCTAAACATCTGTCGTTCGTAAATTTTGCGGGCATTCTCGAATCGTTGTGCTTCGCGCCCAGTGACGGTCAGTGGAGAGTGAAACTCAGTAATCCTCCCAGCGGCCTTTGTCAATGGAGTGACAATCCTCGTAATACCAGGAGTATGAGATAGGACTGAAGCGGCATCAGGTACACCAGCTCCTATAGCTGCTCCGGCAATACCTCGAAGTGTCTTGTTAAGAGGACTGGCCCCCGCTGGTGCCGTTGCTACGCCTGCGACCCCGCCAGCCCCTGCCAAACCTATCCTGATAGCAGGCTTGATGGCGGCTCCGACAACACGATTGAGTACACTACCGGGAGACCCCGGAATGAGCAAATTACCAAAATCAGTAAGCGACTTAGGGTGGGCAAGCGGTTCTAAGAGTCGACCCACGCGCGTCAGGAGATTTGGTGTGGTATCGGCAGGGTCTTCAGTAATGGTACCAGCAACCGCTCGATGTTTCATGACATCCGTTAACTGAAGCGACTGAAGATCCTTATCAATGAGGCCGTAGAACTGCTCCTTCGACAGACCTGGAGGCGCACTCTCCGTAACCCGCCTCGCAGCAGCCTCGAACTGTTCTTTAGTTGGATCGGGCATGGTTACTTTACTGGAACAGCTTTTGTCTTGTTACGATCCAGATACTCCTGATAGGCATCTGGGGCTGTCGAAGTCTCTGGTGTTTCGTCTTGCCCGCCATACGTTGAATACTTATCCAGCAGCTTTTTGAACGAACGCAAGGAGCCAGTAAACCCGTTGTAGTCCATTTTGCTGGCATTGATAAGCGAGTCCATACGTTGCATGATGACTGGAGAGCCGCCTCCCCTAACGCCACCATGCACCATCGCTGTGCCTGACTTCAAGAAACCAAGATCCGATCTAAACTCATTCAGCGTTTGCACTTGTTCAGGGGTAAGGCTATAACCCAGAGCTGCTAGGTCTTGTGCTGATCCCCACGTACCAGCAGCAAAGTCTGACCATCTACCACCGATTGGACCCATGAGGCCCATTCTGTCTACTGCGGCTGCTCCTTCCTCGATATCAGGAATGAGTGCTGCAACCTTACCAGATTGCTCAACGCGAGTACGCACAGCCGCAGGAGACTGAGGCATCAGTGGACTCCCACCAGGACCAGTCACTGGCGTAGCCTCACCACCACCTTTGCCTACACGCATGACACCAGCATCGGTATTGACAAGATTGATCTGAGGCTGATGAAATCCTTGGGCCTGTCTACCAGTAGCTGGATCGATAATCGGCTCCATCGTGCCATCGATGTTAACGTGTGCTAGCCCAGTTGCTGTTTCTCGCACAGGACGAGTCGGTGCGTTAGGTTTTCTGGCTGGTGCTTTCAGTCCAACGGATTCGGCTTCAAAGCCTGTACGTTCCTCGCCTTTTGGCTGGCTTTTAATAAATGCTTCCTGGCGCTCCTGAAGTGCCAGCTCATCACGCTTCTTAGGTATACCAATAAAGCGGATAGGCACACGAGCCGCTTCCAAGGCTTTTTGTGCTTCGCCGCCTGCTGGCATCTTTTTCGACAGATCAGTAATACCCTTCGTGGGATCAGGAAGCAGGCCCGTAGGGTACTTTTCCTCATTTTCCAGCATCTGGCTGTCCGGTATGTCACCAATCTGAAGACCAGTAACTCGTTTCAGATGGGCATCAGACGCCTTCTGACTCGCTGCTTCCTGTGCTGCTCGTTTCTTTTCCTCAACAGCAGCCATGTGATATTCATGGGTATCCGCTTCGCGGCGTTGCGCGAGTTGATCCATCATGGCTTGACGTTTCTCAGCGGCCTGACGCAGCAAGAAGTCTTCAATGGTGTTTGAGAAAGCTGCACCCGGTCCTTGGATACTGTACCCAGGCATCAGCGACCTCCTCGAATCACGTTCGCAATCAACGCTGCTGTGCTCAGTGCAGGACCGGCCCAATTACCAACATTCTGTAACGTGCTCGGCCGAGTAGGCTCAAAAACAGGCTTCGGAATAGTCTTTGTGCTGTACTGGGCAGGTTGCGCCAGCGTTTCCGATCCTCTCGTCGAGAGACGTTTCAATAACGCCAGATACTCAGGACTCTGCACAGAAGGACCAACCGTATTAAAGGGACTGACGCGCGGGTTCTCAGTGCGACTCTGACGGTAGATATCTGAGGCGGCACCTCGACGTTCGGTCTGTTCCTGTCTGGCGAGATTGAGCATCTCTTGTTCGTAGAGTGCTTGATTGCCTGCCGTGGTATCAGCATTGGCACGTTGCGTGTTGCCTGCCGCTGATGTCGCATCGCTAATTCCACGACCCAAGGTTGATAGCGTACTAGGATTTAACAGAGAACGACCAATGCCAGCCAGCGTGCTACCTGTTCCGAGCGCAGGTACCGTAGACAAGGCCCCAGGAAGGGCTGCCGCCTTGGCTCCAGTGATACCTGTCGTTGCGGCCCCGCCAACGCCAGGAAGCGCAGCAATACCAGCACCGCCTAGAACACCAGTAGCTACACCAAGTGGAATCAGTGCGCCCCAATTCAACCCCTGCTCCCATTCACCCGTATCGTAGTTCCACTGTCCGCCTGTGCGGACAAGTCCACCCTTTGGTGCGCCTGTATCAACTCGCTCGACCGGACCAGAGGTATCAGTAGACGCGCCCATCTGTTGCGCCCACGCTCGTAGCCTCGGATCGAGCGAATAGAGGGCTGAGTCAGGTGCAATGTACTTTTTCTTGCCTGTTGACGGGATGAGAGAGTAGGGTCGCCCGCTGCTATCCCAATGCACGCCTGCGCCTGCCCATTGCACGGCTCCGCCTATTACTGGTGTCGCCATCTTAGTAGTCCCCCATGCCAGGCCCAAATGGCGAGTACAGATAATCTTGATTCTGATCGAACTGGTAGGCTTGCTGCTGTAGCTGCATCTGCGTCAGTTCCTCGGTCAGCATGTTGCGTTCTTGGTTCGTCAGATAGCCTAAGGCTCCAGACAAAGCAGCAATGATTTGCTCTTGCCTAGCCTGCATCTGCTGACCAAGGAGTTCAGCCTCGTATCCACTAGTCGCCGCACCAACCTGTTCGCCTGCGCGACGGGTTTCTGCGCCAATATTGCTGTTGGGTCCACGTCGCTCGGCCAACGCAGCCAAACTGTCACGAGCTGATTTCTGTTGGGTCGCTCCAAACGCATTGACTCGACCACGAATGATGGGATCGTTGGGGTCGATCGAGAATGCCGGATTCGACGAGGCTGGGTTCATTCCTTCGCCTAGGAGGTACTTGACCAGCGCATTTCCGCCACTACTACCTGATGCACCGAGACCCGGCCTGTAGGAACTTCCTCCTGGTGTGTAAGAACTCCCACCACCATCGTCCATTTTACCAGTCTGAGGGTGTGCAGCGGTCCACGCGCTGGTCTCGCCACTCTGCATAATCTGATTCTGAATGTATTCAGGGGAGGCGGCCGGATCAGTAAACAGGCCACTGCGCCATCCTGCCAACTCATCAGCGCTCGGGTCACGATGCGGCCCCACCTGATACCACTTGATTAAGTCAGCATCTGAGGGAGCGTTTGGGTTGAGTGGGCTACGCTTGGGCTTCTCAGGCTCAGGCTGCTCAATGGGCATCCCTGTATTTGGATCAACATCGCCAGCATAGGGATCGAACGGATCATAGGCCATGTGGGGCTCTCAAATTATACCGTAAACGAGGACAGGACATGTCCAGAATCATGAACACTAGGAATGCTCCTCACGACGCGGTTTCAAGTCAATACGATGTAACAGCCATTGAGTCGAAAGTGGAAGTACTGGAGCTGTTAAGGGCGAAGGTGGCGCAGGAGGCGCTGGACTCGTCCGATAGATATTCGGTCGAGACGGGTAAATCATCGTAGGCGGATGTTGTGTGGCCTGTGTTGGGGTATTGAAACCCGTTAAATGAAATGCTCCTACGAAACGATCAGGTTCAGTCGTAATCGTGCCCCACAATGGCCAATAGGCGACTAAGGCATCAGGGCGAACGAGCATTGGAGACATGCCACGAGCCAGTTCTGCTACATTCGTATCAGATAGCGTGATATTCCAAACCGCAGCTTCGGCAATATCGCCATTGGTGAATACCTGAGGAGTGCCAGTAGCAAACTCACATCCAATGGTCGTCGTATCGACAGCAGGCGTTGCTAGAAGCGTGGCATCAGTACCTTTGTTGGTGCCATTGAGAAACGCCGCCCGACTCGTCGTACTTGTAAACGTGGCTGCGGCGTGAAACCAGGTATTGTTGGTCGGGGCCGCTGTGGCTTGGGCCTGTACCGCAACGCCAGCATTGTCCTCGTAGGCGAGTGGCCCACCATTCGCTGATTGCAGCTCGAAGAAGTTGTTATTGATAGTGTAGCCAATGCACATGAGCGCCTGAGCTACGGTGACATCGGCTACACGCGCCCAACAAGCCAACGTCATGGGCAGTGCCGAACGAACGGCTGCTGTACGTTTGAAGTACTGCGACGAAGCTGATGTGAAGTGTCGCGCCATTCTATGTTTCTTTCAACTCCAGCGAAAGGAACTGGGCCACGCCTGTGGCCGTATCACTACTGAGTCTACGCAGCCGTACGCGATAACAGTCTCCAGCGACCACCGAGGCGGTCCCGTTCGTACCAGCAGCAATAGCAATCGAACTGATAGCAACTAAACCTGCTGAGGCTGGTACCGTTACGGCAATGATCGTTTGTGCTGTTTGCCAGTGATCGGCTACGATATCATCACCAGAGGCTCCGCTATCGCGTTCAAACGTGACATCCCAGCCAATTGTGCCACTCGTCACGGTTTTAGATGTCCAGGTCACTTGTGCCGTGATACCCACCGCAGCCGTATAGTTACGAGGAATGACACTGGTAAAGGTCGTACCATCAGCTACGGCATTGGTTGCTTCAAGTACGAGGTGTCCATTGCGCAGATTAAACACCATCTGCGTGCCGGTAATCATAGGCACCGACGACTCGGCCGTAAACACCGCGAGCGTATCGCCACTAGCCATCTTAGAATCCCTTCGTCACCCAAACCACATCAAAGGTCAGGGATTTACCATTATAGAGACAGGTAATGTAGTCAGTTAATGCTGATGTGGTAGCCGATAGAGCGGGAAAAGTCGCTCCGAATCGAAACTGACCACTGCCCGTTGTGAGTGTTGGCGTACGATTGCTCCCACCAGCGGCCTTATGGACCAGCGTCAACCACTGACCATTCGTCGGTGTGCCAGTAATGGTAATAGTTCGATTGCCGCTGGCTTCTAGATAGAATACCGTTCCGGCACCTGGATTTAGAAATACGGTCGTCGCATCCTGTACAATTGTCCAGCCTGCACTCCCACCATTCGATGGCATCAACATGCCCTGCACGTTATTTTTTAGGCTGAGCTGATTACGATCACCTAGTGTCGCTGCCCAGCGTGTATTGAGCACTGTCACGATTGTTTGAAGGTCGCGTTGAAGGCTTCCTCGAACCTGTTCCCATGTGCCATTGAGTTGATTCCTGATAGACAACATGGTTATTCCGTAATCTGAATCTGAATCGCGTGGGCTGTGGACAGGTGCAGATCATCCATCTCTTTAATGACGAGCGTTTCGACACCTTCGGGGCTTAGGTCTACGGACACGGGTTCGGTTGTTTCCTTGCCCATATCGCGAATGAGCTTGACCTTGATGGGTCGAGTCGCATTCGCTGAGGCTAGCAACGTACCGACCATTGCGCCCCACTTCCCTAGCAAACCGTTCAGCAGGAATGGTCGGGTCGTAATCGTTGGCGTATAGGGCACGAGCGCATCTGTCGAATTGACATCACAACGCTGTACGAAGTCTGGTGTGGTGAGCCCGATAAAGGGTCGCGTGCTTAATGATCCGACGCCAGCAATCGTGACTGGTTCGGTCAGAAGCGCCGAACAGTAGGCCGCCGCAATACGACCTGTTCCTAGCGCCCAACATCCTTCTACCGTATTACCTTCGCTACGCCGCGTCTGATCGACCTGCAAAACAAACTTCAGAGAAGGCGTGCTCCCGCCGTCTGCTGCTACCCACCAATGCACCTGTTGCTTGCTGTGATAGTACACACCATGGGCAATGATGCCGTGGGCGTTGGTGTTGATTCGATCCCAGGTATTGCGCAGACCGGTAATAATTTCAATACCTCGCAAGGCGACTCGACAGGGACCAATAGCAGGATCGAGAAAATAGTCACAGGCTGACCCATTCTCATCCTGCCCCCGTACGACACTACCAGGCAATGCCCCAATCGTCGTACTGATTGAGCCGATTTCGTAGGCTTTCGAGATGTCGTTGGTGCGGATATAGGGATAAATCCTAGACCACTTGAAAATGTGTCCGATACCATTGATAGTGCTCGTCAGACCAGTAATTGGCCCGCCCTCGCTATTGTCCAGATTCAGCGTATTGTTGACATCAAGCGGCAAACGTTCATTATTACCAACTCCTGGGTCTGTGATTCGAGGCGTCCAATAAACTGAAGACATGCGCGTCTGATCGGTTTGATGACCAGCGACGATAAGACGATCCTCATCAACAGCGACATAGGCTACTGATGGAATTGTCAGGTAGTCACCGATGTCCTCCGACAGTGGACCAGCAGCAGCATATCCAAGAGCGGTCTGTATGGCATCATTCGTTGTGTTACCAGATACAGGCACCCGACCGAGCCTGTAAAATAGGCTGTTATCGGCTGATCCTTCCAGTTCCCAATGTGTTTCGCCTTCGCCCAGCAACGAGGGTCTGGTTATCGTAGTGGCAGCCCCTGAACCGCTCGGAGCAAACATGGTAGACGTTGAGGGCTCGCTCCGACGAATCACACTGCCGCTGCTATCCATTTCGATATACCGAATACGCAGATAACGAGTACCAGCATAAGAACCAGCTCCATAGTCCACCACCAACGGGGAATTGACGGGCTGAGAGAGACCAGATCGTCGTAACGTGGTTCCGTTCCACACGTGCAGCCGATCTACAGCACTGGCGTAGGCAATGAAATTGAGTGCCTGGATACCCTGCGAGGGTTGAGCTTGGATACGATAGATGTTCGGTAGGCTCAGTGTCCAGGTTGATGTGGTCGAAATGGCGTCCACAGGAGTAATCTGTGACCATGTGCCACCAGCTAGCGGACGCAATCGACGCGAGATGACCACAGATCCGCTGACAGTTGCCGCGACAGCAAACCATTCCGCATCGGTAGGATCACCTGTAGGAAACCACTGAGAGAGGTGAACGACCGCTGCCAGCCCAGCAAAGCCAGCATCTGTGAGACCGACCGGATCGCATCCATTGCGCCGTTCTCCGCAGGTGGCCTCAAAGAATTCGACATTCGTGGCATTCGTACACTGATCCTCACGCAACGACGCCATGTTGAGCGCATCATTCATGCCCCCCGTCAGTTTGGCTATTGTTAGATCAGGCGATGGGGTCGGAGCAGCCATACTAGATCAGTCGATTGTTGACAGGCAGCGTGCCGGGTCGCATGTTCTGAAAGAGTTGTAAGTTAGGCGACTTCGCAATAAAGAAGCGTAGATCGGCACGGCGACCCTCATACTTGCCTTGCATCCGCTTCGCCATCGCCAGTTTCTCCATCTTGTCGTATTCGATTTCCATGACTCCATACAGCAGCGTATCGTGGAAGCTCTCGGAGAAATTAGGCACAGCCTGATTGGCCAACGTGACAGCCAGTAACTCGGCATTCGCGTTAAGTGCGTAGCTGGTTGTCGGCGTGCTATCGATCAAGACCGTCACTGCCGAAGCGCCCATATTGTAGATGGCATAACGTCCAGGCGGATCAGTGCCTCGTGGACTATGTTGAATCTCTTCCACCGAGACTTCACGCAACATAAATGGTTGCGTGTAGGCCGGGTTGAACACCGAGAAGACCTTTTCAACGCCTGTAAACATGAGATAAGGCGAGCCAATCGTTGTAGCGTGAGTGGCTACTCCGCGCACAGTAGCCTGCATGCCGAGATCCGATGCCAACTCCTTGTATTTCTCGTTGATCGACTTACCAATACGAGTGAGCGCCTGTTGAGAGGTCAGATTCAGTCTATCTGCGACGGTGGCTTGAATCTCGGCAAAGTTCATAGGAATTCCTCAGAGGAAAGCTTTGCCGAGGTTTTCAACCTTGATACCAAAGGCGTAGCGTCCGCCCTTGGTACCATACGTCCACTTAAACTGAGCCACATGCAATTCTACGGGAAGCGAAACGGTCATAATGGGGCTGTCGTCCGGAAGCGCTATCCATGCGAGATTACCACTCGAATCCACTGTCACGTTATTCGCGTTCAGCACATTCTGATCCGTACGATTATTGATAATGACTCCCGTGGCATAATCATAGAAGGTCAACTTGAGCGTGGCCAACGAGGCCGCAGGGATAGCCGTATCCGTCTCGTCCTTCAAGACAGCAGAGAACTTGAAGGTGGACCCCTGCTTAACCGTAAATGTCGTGCTCAGTGCTGCCATAGAACTATGCCTGGAACGTAACCCCTGTGAGTTGTGACGAGGCGACTGCTGGATTGTCTACGTATGACACACCAAGCGATGAAACGATCAAGGTAGAAGCTACACAACTAACAGCCGTCATGTGTACCGTACTAGGCACAGATACGGCACCATTCGTCATCCGAATGAGTAATTGGAGAATGCTCATGGTCCTGTCGGGTCAATCGAGGACACAGGATCGCCAGTCGTTGTGATCACAGTTCCTGTCCATGAAGATGTCGTATCGTCTTCTTTGTAGGCCGTGAGCGTGCCTGCTACGATGGTCCACTTGTTACGAAGGAATCGAAGCGCTTGGCGCACGGTTCGCACCGTTGTGCTGCCACTATCCGTTCCAGTCGCCATATCGCGATCGAGCAGTGCATCGGCTACGCTATTTCGTTCGCCCGTTGTTAAGGCGTATCCGGTTTTGTCATTGTTGGTCGTTAGGCTGTTGACGCTTCCAGTCACGTTGCCCGTGAAGGTCGTGGTGAGGGACGTCGTGATCGTGGTGGCCGCATTGGTGCCAGCGATGAACAGGCCATTGGTCCCACCAGGAACCACGCCTGAGGTATAGAGCGATTTACCAATGGAGCTAGCAGCCGTGAAATCGCCAGCGGTGGCATCTTGCCACACGCCGGTCGCTACTTGTGCCGCCGTCAACTGATTCGTGACCGTGGTCACGACCCCATCGACCGCCAAACCCTGCACGGCCTTGATCGTGGTGATAGGCGTAGCGGCGACGTTGTTCATGTTCTTGACATTCACATCAAGAATCCCCGCCGTGGCTGGCGTAGAAATCGCAGTGCCGAGGATCTTCGTAATATCTAGGCCAGTTGCGGCAGTGATATTCGTCGTAGAGGCCAGCGTAGCTGTAGTTGGAAACGTGACAGTTCCAGCATTCACGACGGGATTGGTCTTGATCGTGTTGACATCGACCTTGACGGCGTTCCCCTTCAGGAGTGCGAGCACTCCACCCGCCCGCTCGATCGAAAAGCTGAACGCCGGTAAGTGGAGCGTCTGGCCGTCTACTGTGATTGGTCCAACAATGACATCGTATTCAGATCCCGCCGCGTAAAAGCCTGCATCCGTGTTGTCTGAAGAATCAATATTGATGTACTGAATGCCGGTAATCGTGTCGAATGAGGTCGAAACTGTGATGCCAGCCGCCGAGGATCGCTGCGTCACGCCGCCGTTCTTATAAATCAGGACGTCGGCTGCGGCAAAATTCGTCGTCGCAGTATTGGCTCCAGTAGCAGCCGCGTAGGAGCCGAACGCATCGCCAATATTGGCGTGGTTGACTGGATAATCACCCTTGTAACCACTCATGCGAACAACCTTCCACGCAGGGCACCGCGCACGAGTTCACCTTGACCGAAAAGCGGGCCACCGCCAGCAGGGAGAATATCAAGAATTGGGTATGCTGGCGTATTTCCCAGAAAGAACACTTTGACTTTATCCCACCAGATTGTCTTCCCAGTCGTGACTGGCGATCCGTTAAAATCACCAAAGTATACGTAGAGTGGGTAGGCTGTTGCGTGCTGGGCGATTGTCTGCGTGGTTCCGATTTGCGTCGTGCCGTCTTCGCTAAAGACCATTAACTTTCCAGTTGCGTTGCGATCCCACAGGAGAGCCAGTTGATACCAGGTGTTGGGCGAGATTGTCACATACGCATCCACCGTGCCTTCCAACTCCATCCGGATTATGGCGCCGTTGGAGTGGAGCACAGCGTTGCAAAAGTTTGAACTCCCGGTGCCCGTCCCAAAGATGCCGAACACGTCCATGTTAACGGTATCAGTTCCAGAAAGAGAGGTTCTAAAAAAGCACGTTGCCATCGCCGTAGGACTTACTCCCGCGCCGGGATAATTATTACCCCACGGAAAGAACATCCTGGCGTAACGAGTCGCGCCGGTTCCGCTAGTATCGTATTGGAGACCCAATGATCCGCCATCGCTATATGTCGTACCACTCACAGCGAATCTAGGAGCCGATCCGTTTAGCGCATGATGTGCTGATGCGTTGTACGTAAGATAGGTCCCAGGAGTCACCACTTGCCAGTATCGCGGATCGCCAGCACTTATATTAGGACTCGTAATGCTGGCTGCTCCAAAAGTCGAGGACTCTAAATCTGCCGCTGTAGGTGCGTTCCCTGCAACGCCCGCACTAAAATCAATCATCGAAACGTACGATGCGGGGGTCGGTGTAAAGCCAAATGCCAACGCGAGCGTTGATTTAATGGTGCGCGTTCCAGAGGTCCAATTCGGCGCAGAAAACGAGGAGATTCCTACTTGATCGGCGAATCCTGCTGTAGAAAATGCTGTATCAACCCACAACCCATCAACAGCGGAAATCGTACCTTCAGATGAGCCATTCCATGCATTGGCAGCCTGAATGACCACATCACCGGTCCCAGTCAGTGTTAACGCACTGGGGCCAGTTACCTGATTTGCCGGATCGCTTAAATTATTTGATGACAGATCTGTGACGGCATCTAACGCCGCGGTGCCTCCAGATACCGTGTAATCACGAATGTTAACTTTCGCTCCGCCGTGGTTTGCGCTAAAGGTGATAGTAATCGTCGCTCCAGCGTTCACAGTACTCGCCGAGAGTACGTAAGCCGCGACCATATTCCCACGATTGCCTGCCGCCGACGCGCGAACACCAGAATCGAGAAGCGTCCCACCAACATCGATGCTAACCATCGAACATGGTGTTACTACACGCGCCTCGATAACGAGTAAATCACCTGCCGCCACTCCATTCGTGGCTACAACAGCAGCAGTAGTCGCAGCGCCAACACTCGCCGTATATTGATTAGCGAACGAGATAGACATAACACACGTTTTCCACGACGGCCTGAAAGACTTGCGTCTCGGTGAGGCCGGGCGGTTGCTTCTGCGCGGTCCAAGGCATTTACAACATCTTCCTTTTGTTCGATGTCTTACGTACGGACTTCTTACGATCCTTACCTGCGTGTGAATAAGCAATGGCAATCGCCTGCTTCTCTGGGTAGCCGGACTGTCACAATTCGGCGATATTCATGCCGATAATGTGTTGTCCGGACCCAGAGAGCAGGGGCATGGGCTAGACCACTCCAGCCGCACTACGCGCATCTTGCACATTTTTATTCTTGTTACCAAACGACAATTGCCGACGCTGCGTAGCACGACTATCCTGGGCTTCCATTTCTTGACGTTCTAAGGACTGAGCCAGCACAATCTGTTCGAGCATGATTTCAAAGGTGGCAGCCTTACCCTTCAACTCATACACCTTGTCTATTTTGTTGTTGAACCTGATATCGACTGTTTCGTGGCTCCCATCCTCAGCGACTACCACTTCGACCAGACGGTCAATGTAGCGACCTGAATGCGTGATTGAGTTCAAGAGTTCAATCTCGCGATCGTAAGTGGTCGCGTGCTCGATACGGAACCCGTTCTGTGAGTACATACGCCTAAAGCGAGGCGTCTCAGCATTTGATTTGGGATGATACGGTGAGGTATTACCTCGACGCAGATAATCACCAATGCTAACTTTGCGCGGAGGCGTATTGGCAGCAATACCAGCCGCGACAGACTCTCCAATAGCTTTAGCCAGACCTGCCATGTCCATCGGCTGAGTCTGTGGACGTACTTGGGCAATTGCGTCGGCGATCATCTGCGCAACCTGCGCTTTGGTCAGTGTCATGGTCTCGTCAGTATTCTCAGACATGGTGTGTGCTTTCTCTCGCAGGAGCGAGGAGGACAACAGAGGTAATTGGACTTCTGTGTCCGAAATGGAATCTAGAAACTAGACCCCTCTGCGTTCTAATGTGTCAACTTTCTTGACGAGTATCATCACGTCGTTTTCTTGCTTGGTAATCTGCTCCCGATGAAGAAAGATTTCATCAACCAGCATGCTCATGAACTTAGGATTGAACACACCGCCCTCCTCAATCACTTGCTGGAGTTCTTCACGGGTCACGCCGTCACTCCAGCCGTCGTAGGAGCTGTATACGTACCTGGACCTGGTAACGGCCCCTTCTGATACGCTTCAATGTGCAGCCGGCCCGATGCACATCCAGGAACGGCTGCCAGGAGCAGATTAGCTCCAGCGCTCAACATCGTACCTGTCGGCCCAAAGTCCAACGAAAACGAGTTCGTCTCACCAGAGGTCGAAGGATTAAAAGCAGGAATGCTCAAATTCCCAACTGATAGCATCGTTAAGCTGTCCAAAAAGGCAATGACGCAGGCCGTATAGACGGAAGGCACGAATACGAGTCGCTGCACACAAATGCGTCGAGCCGCGCCCTTAGCCGTAATCAGTATAGGCTGAACGACCGGAGTATCGATGTCAAGAATCGACATCCCGTAGATCGGTTGAAAGCGTGCGTAATCGCCTAGCATGATAGTTCCTTTGTGTGAGACGTGTCATCAGACATTATAAGCGTTTGTTGCCTGGCGCAAAAGGTACAAATACCTAGTGAATTATGGAGAAACTCCATAGGATCATCAGTAGCCACCAGACAACAGGCAATCTTGTCCTGAATCAACTTGTTACAATGACCAAGACACGCCGACAAGGTATAGGTGAACGACCCTTTTCGGTAGCGCCGTTTGACCACAATAAGCGACCTGGGGGTATTCATGATACCTACAAGGGCAACTGAAAGACGTGGATGACAGGCGGAAATCCGAAATTGGTGTTAACGTGTTCGCGTCCGTTCTCAAGCACGTAGAGTTTGCCTGTGGTTGACTCAAAGTGCAGTCCACTCATCGCTCCGAGTCCGTGTGTGACGTTTCCAGTGGGAATGGCCCCTCCCGTAATATCTCCCATGTAGATCAGAGAGGTATGTACCAGACTTGTTGATGTTGCCAGACCCTTGGCGACATCGAGCCAATCATCCTGGTCCCAAATCCACATAACATTGGCACGGCCCGAACCAGTAGCATATTCAATAGTACCAGGCGTTGGAGGAGTTCCACCGGTACAGTGCGGTCCCACAGTCTGAACGAGTGGATCTTGCATACCGTGACAACATGGTGAAGGCGGCCCAGGCCAGTACCCGACATGCGGTTTATTGTCGGTACCATAACTCGTGCCTAAAATGGCATCGGCAATCTGTCCAATGGCAACGACCCCTTGTCGGGTACTCGTATTGATAAAAACAAGCCCCCTAATCAGGTCGATGTAGAGCGCTTCTGGTCGCACGAAGCCGGGTGGGGGAGTCCACGCATCAATTGATGAGGGTCCGAATACTGGCTTTGCCGCTATCGGACCAAAAAAACCCGCCGAGCAGTCTAGCGACCCAGCCGAGTTGTACCCGCACAGGGCTCGTTGCACCGATGTCGGCATAGGCTGTGACACACCGTTTACGGTGAAACCTGCGAGCTCGCTTCCACAGGTAATATGACCACTTGCCAGTGGTGTTCCTACAGGATCGGCAGGCATACTCGTTGTCGGTTCGATTCCTGGTACACAAAAGACTCCACTCGGAGTACCTCCGCCAGAAGACGATGCGGGATAGTTACCATAGCCGATAGGACCAACGACATACGGTAAAAATGAGGCAGGAAGTACACACATGTACCCGCCTGCGTGTCTCGGCCCGAGCGTAGTATTAGCTACCCACGTACCATAAGCCGTGGCCGTATTCGATCCATCTGGGCCAGGAATTGCGAAACCAATACACGGGTCAGTGGCCTGCGCCGAGTAGTCGTGCAGATAGGTCCAGATCAGTTTATTGTTGTACCAAAGCAGACCTCTAACACGGATACCGTTGGCTCCCTGCGCGGCTGCAACCTTATTTGTGTAGATCGTCGAATTGTACTGATTCGTAAAGACGCTTCGGTAGGTCGTACCCCCGGCAATGGCTGTCGCATAGTTAGGAGCGAGCGTTTCCGGGAGACGTACTTCGTATGCTGCATCAGCATTACCAATAGCAACCGCATGTCCGGTCATAAACAGACGCTGCTGACCTGCAACAATACGTCCGGTTAGATTGCCATTTGCAAACCCAAGAGTAAACGTGGCACTTGCCTGGGTCGGAACAAGGCAGCACCCCAGATAGGTAAAATCACTTGCCTGGAGTAGTAATACAGCTCCACATGAGACATTTACAGAACTGGCTGTTTTGGTGCCGTCTGTGATATTAGTCGCTGTGAGCGTTTGTGATCCGGCCTCGTTCATCGTGACGCCGTTCGTAAACGTCCACGTACCGGCGACGAGTGCGTGATTCGCTGGAAGCGATACCCCAGCACCCCCACCAGTAATCCCCACCGTATGCGTACTGCTCACTACGTTCCAATTTGCATCAACCGCATTCACGATCGGCGAGAACGCTGCTCCTATCGCCTCAGCAGTGGCACTGTTCGTATATCCAGTTGCCGATCCAGGTGCCGCAATCTGACCAGGTAGCAGGAGTTGAAGTTTCGTAAAGGCCGCAGCTGCAACCGTCGTCGCAGGGCTCGTATTCGGCGTTTTCGTCGCACGAGTCACATCGGATGCTGTGACCGTTGTTGTGCTGCTTGCCGTTTTCAGTGTCACGGCAAAGACTTTTGTCCCGGCTATGAGCGCCGCATTACCGGGTAGCGTGGCGTACTGGTCTGTCGATGTAATCGCAATCGTATCAACCGTGCTAATGACATTCCAGTTCGCATCAACGGAGTTCACAGTGATATTGAACGAAGTGCCTGCTACCTGCGGATCAGGGGTTCCAGTTTTACCGCTTTCCGTACCTGGGGCAGCTGTCTCACCCGGCATCAAGACTTGTAACTTCGTAAACGGTGTCCCGCTGCCCGATCCCGATAAGAATGACGCCGTCGTGATCGCAGCGTTCTTTGATCCCGATGCGGTCCATGTCCATTTCGGGCTTACGGCGCTACTTGTAACAAGCGAGGCCCAGGTAACACCGTGAACTGTTGCCGCCGAATCAACACCGATATCGCTCGAAAATCCAGAGTCTACAGACGTGTTGGCGAGAATGCCTGCTCCGTAGGGAAGACCAAAAGCAGTAATCACGAGCGCATTGGCTGTGCTGGGTGTGAGGAGCGGCGAGGTAAGATTTGTCCCTGCACCTGTAAATGTGCCAACAACAATATCGGTTGATCCTATGCCTATCGATCCGCTATACGCTAAAAATGCTATCGAGTGATTAGGGCTTCCCGCGCCTGCCGTCGTAATCGTATGACCTGTTCCAACCGTAGGAGACTCACACACCCAGAAGCTAATCTGAATAGCCCCAAATGCGAGTGGCGTAGCGTAGCGCGTTTTCTCAGTAAATGTATTTCCCTTGTTGTCTGTTAACGAGGTTAACTGGGTAGCCCCCTGACCCTTATCAATACACACAGCCAGAATGAGCAGATTAGCGCCTGTTGTATCAATACCTGTCGTGGTAAACCCAAACCCATTGGGCGTTTTCTGTTCGGTGCTGGCAACCAATATCCATCCTGCCGCTGCATTGACAGTTACAGCGGCACTGACACCAGGCGTCTTACTGCCATCAGTAATATCTGTTGCCGTAATGGTCTGATCGGCCTGTGTATTCAGTGTGACACTGAAGATGTTCGTACCAGACGACAGGGAAGCATTTGATGGAAGTACCGCTGCCCCATCAGACGACGTAATCCCAATCGCGTGTGAGCTGCTCACAATATTCCAATGCAAATCTGTTGAATGCACTGTGACGTTGAACGGTGTATTGGCGATTTGCAGTTGTGGTGTGCCGGTTTTCCCAATAAGTTTCGTCGTATCGGCAAACTCACCCGGTAGCAGTACTTGAAGTTGAACAAATGGACCAGCAGTAACCGTGCTAGACGCACTCACGTCAGACGCCATTGAGGTCGTTGTCAGATTGGTCGCTGTCGCTGTTGCTGACCCAGCTGTTAGCAGGCTGATCTGAAATGTCACCAGACCGAGATCAGCCAAAAAGGCCCGTGGTAGCGGTAGCACAGCCCGCACATCGCTCGATGTGATTTGCACTAAGTCTGTGGTACCAGTTGCAATGTTGAAATCGTTGTCTACGGCATAGACATAGACGGTAAAAGGCACTCCTGCGACTTGTGGGTCGGGCGTACCAATCTTGCCACCGGCAACTCCGGGCGCTAGGGCCTCACCAGGAAAGATAATTTGTAGTTGCGTAAACTCAATCACGGGTTCGGGTTCCACCGTAGGTGGTGGTGGTTTGACAGGCGCTAGCGGGGGTGCAGCATGTGGAGCCTCGTACGGAGTTGGGCCAGGAAGTGGTCCTACCTGAATACTGTCAATAAACAGTCGTCCCGTAATTGGTCCACTTGTCGTTTGAAGTAAACTCGCACCCGGACTCAGACGCGCACCTTGTCTGCCCAGCTCCAGACTGAACGGTCCAGTCCCCGTGACGACAAGCATCCCAATACGATTCCCAGTCAGACTATCGGTAAATCGAATAACACCAGAGGCCGATGATGTCGAGATAAACGTGAGTCTCCGTACGCAGATGTTACGGAGCCCGCTACTGGCTTCAACCAGTGCAGGTACGAGCGACGGAAAAGATCGAATCTGCACGCTTAACTTCCTACTGGCTTGAATGAAATGCTGGTGCAGATGGTATTGGAAGGACTATTGACAAACGTCCACGATGGCCCCGTCGAGGCCGATACAGGCTGTTTGTACGATACGCTTTCCGCAATATGGGCTGCCCCGTTATAGGTCACATTAGCAGCTGTGGCGTACCCTGAGTCAATCGTGCCATTACGCCTGGCGCCGAACGCAGCCAGCACTAGTTCATTATTGACGCTGGGCGTCAGCGTAGGCACGGTCAGCGGCGTATTGAATCCGTTGTTGGCTCCGACAACCTGATCAGTAGAACCTGCTCCCTTTGATCCGCTCCACGCCTGTACCAGCATCGTTGGAAGTGCCCCGACTGTGCATGTGAGGGTAAACGTGTGCCCCGTCCCAGTCCCAGTTGGGGCCTCGCAGACCCACCAACTGATGCGATCGGCGCTACTGCCATTGGTATATTGCGTCTTTTCAACGTACGTATTGCCTTTGTTGTCGGTAATATTAGTAATGCTCTTACCGCCAAAGGTGTAGCAGACCGCTGCAATCGCAATCACATCGGCATTGGTGGAATTGATAGATCCTGTCGTCGTGTAGCCATTCGTATCTGTGGAGCCCTCGTTCAGGGTCGCAATCTGTGACCACGCGACCAAACCTGTCACAGTCACTGAGGGACTCGTATTAGCTGTTTTGGCCCCATCGGTAATATCAGTAGCCGTAACCGTGAACGATCCGCCACCCGTTCCAAACGAGAACCCCGTCGAGTAGGTATACGTACCCGCCACGAGTGCGCGATTCGCAGGCAACGTGGCCGACCCATCAGATGACGTAATGCCAACAGTATCGGTAACGCTCGTAACCACATTCCAGTTGGTATCTACGGCATTGATCAGGAGCACGACCGTATCGCCGCCTGTAACACCATTCGGCGTACCAGTTTTACCTGACGCCGATCCGGGACTCGCCAACTCGCCTGGTACCAGTAATTGGAGCTTTGTGAAAGCGGCCGGACTTACCGATGCTGGCGTGCTGGTATACGCCGTCACTGTACTGTGTGTCACATCGGTAGCCGTGACAGACTGGCTTCCAGCCGTTTTCATCGTAATAGAGAATGTCTGCGTACCGTTTGATAGCACATTGTTCGATGGAAGCGTGGCATTGGTATCACTACAGGTAATAGAAATGGTATCGGTTCCACCAGTAGAGATAGCCCAATTCTCGTCTACGATATTGACTGTGACAGTAAATGCCACGCCTGCTACCTGTGCATCAGGAGTTCCAGACTTCCCACTTGGAGTATTAGGCGCGTTGAGTTCGCCTGGGAGCAATGTTTGCAACCGCAACACGGGAAGTGCTTTTACGATAGCTGATGCGGCAGGCTGTGGCGTGACTGAGGGTGGTTGCCACCGTACGGGCGGCCCCTGTAGAGGCCCACGTTCGTAACTATCAACGTGCAGTCGTCCACCAATTTTATTTGGTGTAACAGCCACTAGAAGACTGGCACCTTCACTCAGGGGGATACCTGACAATCCGAACGACAGTACGTGGCTACTGACCGGACCACGCACAGCCCCGTCCTTGTTCACCAGAATATTTCCTACAATGAGACCAGTAACACTATCAGTGAACTCGATGACGCCCGATTCAGTTGTCGTTGATGTAAACGTAATCCGTCTGACATAGACAGATCGCTCCGACTGACTCGCTGTGATGAGCGCCGTAGTCAATATCGGGAGTGTGACATCCACGCTCATAGCACCATCGCTTCACAGCCCTCCAGCTGCGTGTCTGCGTGGACTAAAATGCTAGAACTCGATAATCGTTAGGACGACTTGAACGGGCGTAACCGTGCCGCCAGTGATATACGAGAACGCCAGATCAAACCAGTACGTTGTTCCAGCAACCGTATCGCCTTTTGCGCTAATCGTCGCAGGCACTAGTCCAGTTACGATGCCTTGAGAAATCAATGGCACCTGAAGACAGGAGGTAACAACTGAAGCCATCGAACAGACGGCTCCACAAATCGTTCCTGACACGGCATCGTTGTTCGCTGGAGCTGCGCCAGTCCCGTACATGATCTTCCAGGACATGCCATCGGTTGTCGTGCCGTTACCAATATAGCCAGTACACAACACTAGTACTCGACCCGTGGCTTGTGGCGTAAAAGTCGTATTGCATCCGGTCATTACGAACGTGGCCGAGGACCGACCAGTTGGGGCAGCCGTCGTCGATGTCGTATATCCAGGAACAGGACCATAAGGCATTCGCGTTTCTCCAGACTAGAGAGATGGAGGCTTATTGAAGTGACTCAACAAGCCTCTACCACCTCTGGAAGTTTACTTCTCGACGTACGCGAACTCGACCTCGTAGGTCGTGCCCGTGGTCTGGGAATTCGCCCAGTGTACCAGGACCATCGACTGACCAGACCCAATGACCACAGGCGCGACGTTGATCACCGTATCGCTGTGCGAGGTCGTGTTATTGATCAGCGTCGAGGTCAGCGACTGCGCCGAGTGACCCCAGTTCAGAGAAATCGTGTCGTGAATGACACCAATCGTCAATGAACGTACGACCGAGTGACTGACCACGCGCCGGTTGCCAGATGCCGCCGTAGCCACCACGGCTCCGAACGTGCAAACCGCACCAGACGTGATCGAGCTGGCCATGTTCAGATTGGCCTTGGTCAGCGTCGTACCAGCCGAACTCAGACGATTACCCGTATCCAAGGTATTGGTCAGATATGTCTGCGCGGAGGCCGTCACGCCGACCACCGTGATACGCAGGCGCAAATAGGCCGGGTAAATCTTCACATCAGTCGCGTTACCGTTGTAGACCACCAGCAACGGAGTTGTCTCAGTAAACGCCTGAACGCTGCCCCCGCTGATAATACCGGTACCAGGGGTCGGCGTGATGGCAACAAAGTAATTTCCAAGATCTGCGAGTTCCGTGTCTCGTCCACCGGCCATCGAGGCGACCACGGGGTTGGTTGAGGCGGCAAATGCCATGATCAGAATCCTTTCAAACGAGTGAATAAGACTTACGCGAGCACGGGAACGACTTTACGACCACGCATCGCAATCACGGTCATAAAGCTGCGACCGATTGCGGTAGAGGGAACAGAGCTTGTCACCACGCCAATCACTGAGGTAGCTGTCAGACAGTAACCACCCATCATCGTCGTAGACTGCTGTCCGAATCGCCCAGCAGTTGTTAGATACGTACCATTCACGCCTCCCCAATTATTGGCATTGGAGGCTTGCAGGCGCTCGCCCAGAAGAAGATCCGTGCCTTTGAGGCTGGTCGTAGTAAACCAACCATTGGCAGAGTTCGCATCGCCACATGTGAACCCCACGGTGCCACTAGATGTCCACAACACCGTATTCAGCATAATGATGTCGAGGAGGGTCCACCCAGCGGGAATGTTGAAGGTTGCGGTGTGGGTCAAGGAGGTCGCATTCTCCACGAACGCAGCCTGCTTGACATCCAACCATCGAGAGGTTTTGTACTCGTACACGGTGTCCCTTACTTTCTAGGTAGCGCGTCGGCCCGATGCCGATATCTGGGACCGCACCACCCGATAACTAACTCGGTATCGTCGGAATCGTATGCCACGTCAATCCGTCTGTTGACGCAATAAACCAAGCCGACGAGAGCGCAGACATGACGAGTGGAGCATTCGTGCTCAGTGCGTTGATTGCTCCACCAGTCGCCGGGTACACGTTGAGCCCGCCGAATCCGCCAGCAGGCCCAGTATTTTTGACCGCAAACATCTTTCCCTTTGAGGCCCCTGGTAGTCGGATGCCTAGCAGAGAATCGCCTGCCGAGATAATCAGTGCTGGAGACCAGATCCCTTTTATCTCGGCAGCCGTCGCTTGCGTGGAGCCGGTCGCCGTCAAGGCGACCGTATCCATCGTTTCGTGTCCCCTCGGTGCCATGATTAGCCGTTGCCATTCATGAACGGATAGTTGACGAACACGGAACCTGCGCCGGAGCCAGTGACAGTAGCCCCGACAAAGGCTCCTTCGATGCGATCACCAGCCACGACGGCATCGTCGCACTTGCCCGTACCCGCCGAGAAGAGTAAGGCAGCGGCCACAGCCGCTCCGTTGTAAATAGCCGTCCCAGCGCCGCGCCGCAGGTACCATCCGTAGTTGGAAGCTACCGTGATAGCCATCGCAATCGCAACAGGACCACGCGCGCCAGTCACCGACAGGGCTGTCAGGTGGGCATTGGTCGCTGTGAGACCATACGTGACCACCGACCCCACAACCGTGCTGCCAATCCCCTGCAAGTAGATGTACTCTGCGCCTGCTTCGTCAAACGCGACTTGGCCCAGCGGATTCCGCTGCACCGTATCTACATCGGTAAGCAGCCCCTGAGAGGCAACCGGATAGCCAACTTTATATGCCATGATTAGACCGCTCCTGTCTTCGCCGCGATACCCAGCCGCGACCGATTGTCCACGACCGTCTGAAGGGCCGAATACAGCCGCGAGACATAGCCCGTGGCGTTCTGAATCGGCGCTGCTTCGTCCTTCTTGCGGAAGAAGCCTTTAGCGACCGTCAGATTGAAACTCTTCATGTTTAGGAAATAGGTGGCACCGAAGTTGCCCGAATACAAACTGAACACGAACCGGCAGGTCTTGAAGCCCAGAATCTTGAATCCAGCCTTCAGCTCATCCGTATCGACCCACCGCTGATTGGCCTGTTGCGTGCCTTCAAACAGAGACTGCGTGGAAGCATCCGACACCATCAACGTCGGCATCAGTTTGGACCCAGAGCCCTTGGCGCACTGATTCCAGACCGTCGTAAATGCCGACTCAATATCCGTGTCATCGATATAGGTGGCTGTCTGGTTGCGCCAGAAGGTGTTCACCGAACTGTCAATGCCGCCATCCGAGCCAGTCCCGGCAAACGTGATATGGGTCTGGAGACCCAGGAACCCATTCGTAGATGTCGAAAACAGATACTGTTCCAGGAAGTCGTCATGCGAATCCAGGCCGTTATTCGCAATAGTATCGATGAGGTCAACTTTCTGCGTTTCCTCGGTATTCAGCGCTTCGTCTCGATACGACCACACCATCGGCACGACCAACTCGGCCGGGGTGTAGGACGCGGCCGTCACCACCTCGGTCTTATTCATTGAATGCGCTTGAAGTTCGGTCGCCAGGAAGGCGGTGCCGGGATTGCGCTGGTAATCCAATGGGGCTTCAATGGTCGAACCAAGGGCCTTGGTCTTAATGCCGCCCTGGCGATCCATTTCGTGCATCAGGGCAGACTCTGCCCACTGATTTTCGGCCTTTTTCTTCTGGATCGCCGGAAATGATATAGCGAGTCCCTGACTAATGGTCAAAGCCATGATCGTTACCTTTCAGCAAAAGTGGAAGCATTCAACGTGAATGCGTTTTGCTACTCGGTAACGCCGGGTAGGTGCGTCAGTGGCCTTGCCAGCAGTCCGCTGAGCTTCAACGGACGAAAGGATCGAACGTGGGTTCCTTTAGACGGCGAACCCTACCGAAGTTCTAGGGACAGTCTACGAGATGGCACGATTCTTGTCAAGCAGCTAATTCCAAATCAAGCGTACGCCAGTAATGGCTCCGCCCGCTGTGAGACACAACGATGTAAAAGACGCTGCGAGGGCGATAGTGGTCGGATCTGTCAAATGCATCACAACGCCCGTATCGCCTGTGACGCCTTTCAGCGTCAGCGCGGTCGCATTACCAGCAGGTGGAATAATTGTTAACGCGACTGGAGTCGTCCCACTCGTGGGCGCGGTCAACGTATTGGCCCCTGATGCTAGATTCGTAATTTGCAACTGACCGGGACTGGTGGGATTACCAGCCGCATAAAGAATTTCAGTTGCAATCACATCGCCTGTCAGCGTAATCGTCGTCGATCGAGATGCCGTGGTAGCCATAATCGTATTCTCTATTTGATTAGCCCTGCGGATCGCAGAGCTGCCCGAGTGACATCGGCTGTTGTTTCCTTGCCTTTAGATGCTGGAGCTTGCGTTGAGGCTGCTGGTCCTGTCACGGCCGCAGCTTTGCGCCCATTCAGCTCGGCTGTCAGCTCCTCACGCATCTTATCGCGATCTGCCTTGCCAGATGCCTTGATCTTGGGAAGCAAGATTTTGGCACAGGCCGCTTCAAAGGTTAGTGCGGCCATTGGCGGAATCATCTGCTTATCGAGATAGGGCTGGCGAGCCGCCTTGTTGGCTCTCATGGCATTGAGCACTTCAGACTTGCCCTGATCAGCCAACTTGTAGTCCTGGTCAAACAGATCGCCATACAACTCGTGAGCTTCCTTGAACTGCCGACGAATCTCCGGCATAGCATCTTTGGCCGACTGATCCGCCTTGTAGCGATCTTCAAGTGGACCTAGCCGCTTGCCAAGACGTTCCTCAGCCTCTGCGACGGCCGCGACACGAGCGGAATCCGCGACCCATTCAAGCAACTTTTCATGTTGCTCAGGCGTGTAACCCATCGATCCGTCTTCAAATTTGTGATCAGGAGCAGGACGAGTACCCACGTTGCCAGAGACAGGACGTTTCGTCTCTTTCTCTGGTGTTGTAGGTTCACTACGACCCGTTGCAACGAACTTCCCATACAACTTCGGATGCATCAGAGCCAGCATGCCAACATATCGGTCAGGATCTGAGAGAATCAGCTCGTCAGTTGCTTTATAGGGCTCTAACTCCTGCGTCGAGGCTTCAAACTTCTGCTTAAAGTCGTCGCGCTCCAGAATCACCGCCTCATTCATCTTCTTGGCAGCATTCTCGGCAATCTTGACAACGCGCGGATGAGGAATGGAGTTGAATTTGCCGTCCTTACGCGGCTTGACACCTTCCGATTCCAGAATCTTCAGCAAATCTGGGGAAGCTTTGACAGGCTCCTTGGTATCGACCGGCTTGGTCGCATCGACAGTCTCAGTACTGGCAGATGGACTCACTTCTTCCTGAGCAGGCGTCGTCTCCTCCTCAGTTGTCGCTTCGACATCTGAGATATCTGTCGTCTCGACCGACTCAGTAGGCTCTGACATCGCCGCCTCGGCCTTGTGTATCTCTTCCAGAATCGTATCTTTGTAGTCGGTCGGCATGTATAGCTCCTGTTAACGTGCAGGAGGGACGATTCCCTCAGATCCAGCGTTGAGTAGTTTTCGATTTGTCCGTGTGTGGAGCAGGTTCGTGCTTCACGTAGCTCGTATAGCCTCGCTCCTTCGCTACACGCGCAATTTCTTGCCTCGATCGATATCGTCGTGGCGATCCATCGGCATTGCACAATGCATGCTTGATCAGGACATCGCATTCATCGCCAATGACGTTGTTCGCACGCCCCATAATCCAGACTCGCTCAGTGCGGCCTCCACACTCACAGAGCACTTCACACGGATTGACCAGTTCCAGACAGTCAAGTCGTTCTTTCTGGCACTCCACACAGCGGCGGTCGTACATCGGCATTAGGATTTACTCGATCCTGTCACGACGGTGACTTTCTCAGAGTAGCCATTGAGCGCATTGAAGCCTTTAACTACGAACGAAGGCGCAGAGGGTTGTTTTTCTGATACGCCACCGCATTTCTTGCATTGTTCAACCTTAACAGAGGCTGAAACATGTCGCTCGACAATCTGACCACACTGCTCACATTTGAAATTGAAGATGGGCACTGCTACTCCCCCGTATTCATGTCACGACTACGCTTGGCAACTCTGTTAGATAGAGCAAATTCAGGATGCATGTCTTCGCCAGGTGCAGGCTCCTTTGGCATCGGAGGCATACCGTTGGCCTGTGGCACAATACCCGATTGCACGGCCTTGAGAATTTCAATCGCTGCACGTACAGATTCTGGCGAAGGCGCTTGCTTCTTTTCTACCAGCATTGCCATGACACCGACGTTCATTAGATCATCTTTGCCGCTGAAGCGGTACGAGATATTCGGATCTTCACTTGGTGGCGGAGGATCAGTAATCACATCGGCTGGATCTTTCCCAGACAACTGCGCAATACTCGTAATCACGGGTTTCACATTCACATACCCAGACTTGGCTGTCATACTCAGGAACTTGTAATCACGCTCCAACTGACTATTCGTATCCAGCATGATAGTTGAGTCGGGTAGAATCTTGAGCACCAGGTCGTGCAGGATATGTTTTTGATCCCACGCCACCTGCATGGTCTGTCGCTCCTCGTCGCTCAGAATCGAGAAATCTGAATACAACGCCATCAGACCGGCGACCACTTCACAGATTCCGAGAAAGAAGTTGGCAACCTTGGCACGTTCCTGCCCAATCCGAGTCGCAAAATTCGCCTGGACGATACCCGACTCGGTACCTGTCGTCCTGCTGCCCATCTCCATGCCAACTTGATTGGGTCCAATCTGCCACGACCGCATCAGATCGCCCATCGTATTGACGTCGAATTCGTGATTCTCGGCAGGATAGCTCGCACGAGCCGTTTCCCAAATAGCATTCTGGGCATTGCCATTGAATGGAATGAAGCCCTGAATGCGGCCCTTGGTGAGCAAGTCACGAGTTTCAGGATCAACACGATTGGTATCGAAGCCGCGTACTGGAATTGAGTGTTCTCGGCTTTCAAACATCTGAGAACGCGATCGACGCAAGTCTTGAACGTGCGGCCGACCAGCTTCCGTATCTGACGGCGGAATAGGATTGTCTGTGACATAGGTCAGCGTCAGGAATCGTAGTGGAAACCGACATACGCCCACATACTTCCTGGTCTTCGGATCGTACTGCTGACCCTTCCAGGGCTCGTGAATAACTGGAGCCTCCTTGCCCTTAACGTAGACCAGCCGCCAAATCGCCTTAAAGGATTTCTCGTTGGGATCGACCTTGTAGCGCCAGTAGAAAATTTGGCGATAACGTACCTTCTGCATCTGGGACTGGCGCACCTTGTCACTGTCCGATGACAGCATTTCAGGGTGTCCCGATGCGCCCATCACCGCATCCTTGTCTTCTGGCTTCAAGACAGGATACGCGACTAAGGCTTCCGCCCATGACATCGATCCATCATGGCCGACCCAATCCCCATCATCGAAGTTTGATCCCAAGAATCCATCAGGCGTGAGTAGTTCTGTCGGCGATAACCTCGTAATCGAGAACATGTCACTGATAACGCGATCAACCATCCGTGTGGGAATCGTTTTCGCGGCAATCATTTGCTCAATCGCGTCAGGTGGGATATCCTTGACTGCGAGCTGCTGAGGAGGCTGCATCGGATCAGTCTGTGGCAGCGTAATGATGTCCTGAGCCGGAATCTCAACCTGATCGAAGCGAGCAGCGTACTCGACCAACACGCCCGCGATCCCAGACGCATTCACTGTATCATTCAGGGACTCTTCCATCGCCACCGCGACGTGCCCCCGCCTATCACTAATCTCGTAGTTCAGTTGCTTCATGAACGGGAAGATCGCAGGCGCGTACTTCTTCATCAGGTGCTCGCCTTGTACTCTCGGCACCTGGGAGTACAGATTCGCAGTCTTCGTTTTAGTCAGCGACCAATCAGGGTTAATCTCGGACTGTGTTTCATTGAATAAGCCAGTACTCGCGGCAGTACTGGCAATCCCGAGCCTGTCCTGTACGTTGCGCTTCCACGTATTCAGGAAATCGGCCCGCCGTCGTTGACTTGCTTCGCCCTCGGCCTTGAAGTGCGCGGCAATGACCACATTATCCACCCCCTCAGGTTTGATAGCGTCGGCAGCTGTCGTAGCAGTAGCTTCAGCAGGATTGGTCTGTTCAGACATACATCTAGTCTACTATACGCCCCACGATTGACGGCGTGATTTCGGTTGAGGTTTCTGCATCCAAAACGGCACAGACGAGACTCGGGGATTTTGACTGGCTGGAGCATTACCCATGCAAAAATAGGCCAAGGCGACCACCCAGTGATCGTTGCCATTGGCCAACTTCCTGGGATCATTCTTGTCCATCTGCTGAAGCGGTAGTGTGCGAATCAGGTCTTTACAGCCGTAGTAGCCGGAGGGGGCGACAATCTGGAGTTGAGGCCGCTGGTCGATAATCGTATTCAGATAGTTGTGGACGCTATATCCGTACAGAATGCGATCGTTCAAGGCAGGCGTTAGCGGTACGCCATTCTGCTCAAATAACTCACTGATTGAGTAGTTGGCTCCGGTCTTCAGAGCCATCGTGGGATCACAGAAGGTTTCTGCAATACGCATCCCATCAGACTCGCGCTTGATATCGGCGGCGACATCTGCGGCCAGAGTCGATTTCCAGCTCTTTTCCTTGAAGACAATCGCCATACCGTTCGGAAGGACCGCAATCCACAAACAAACAGCCGGATCGGGGTGATAGCCCCAATCAACAGCCCTGAATATGTTGATCCACGGCAGGTTGAATAGTTGTTGACCCTGCCACAGTGGCACCTCATCGATAACGTGCCAGGGTTCTCCATTCTTAGTTCTCCTGAAATCTGAGAAGTAGGCTCCTTCATCAACGCGCTCGCCTTCAAGCCAGGCCTTCCGGACATGCGCAGGCATGTTGCGCAGACGTGCCGTATAGGCTTCGACATCAGCAGACAAATTCTGCTCAAGCCTACTGAACTGCATTTCAAAGTCTTCTGGCTTGTAGTCAGGAAAGTCTTCAAGGTTGACTGTTTTGTCTATAAACCAGTCGTACATCCAGTCAGCACCGGGACCGAGTGGATTTGAACCTGCCCTCACAACGGCCTGATAGGGAGCATCCTTTGGCGCACGCGCCGCACCAGAAATCATCAGAAACTGATCCCGTTCAAAAGTTGACAGCTCGTCAAATCCGATACTTCCATATTGTGCCGACAGGAAGTCTAAAATATCTGCCTGGGTCTCACAGTGTCTGAAAAAGATGAGTGATCCGTTGTCGAATTTAGCCGTAGGATTGGGTGATTCAACATAGTGGCCACAACCCAACTTTTGCATTTCGATTGGAATGTCTGTGAGATGGGACTGTCTCAACTCTGGCATCGTTCGACGCAGGATCAAGGCTCTGAAGTTGGGAATCATGAGGCATCGCATGATGGCATCCATGCGAAGCATGAGCGACTTTCCGGTATTTCGTGTTCCCAGAGCTAGAACGTTGGGAGTAACTGAGGAATGAAAATCGCGCTGGTACGAATACGGACTATACACCTCGATAGTCGAACCGTCCGTCTGCTCAACCGAAAGTGTAAATTCACTCATCGATCTTCACAAGCGATTGTTCGTTCACGCCGCCCAGCTTGATACCTACAAAGACCTTTGCGCCAGTTCCTGTCTCAACCTGCTTGTTGACAATACGCTTGCCTTCGCCGCTGATATTCTCAATCGCCCACTGCGAGAGCTTCCCAGCCGTCTCGTTATCACCGTCTTCGATGGCCTGCTCAGCCGCCTGCATGTGAATATCGACGTAGCGACTTGCCCTGAGAATGAACTTGTTTCTAGCTTCCTCAATCGCCGCGATAATCATTTCCTTGGGGCGATTCAAGGCCTTGGCTAAGGAAGTCGCTTCTCTCACTGATACCCCTCCAGGCATCTCAGCCACATATTGCTTCACGAGCCTCTTTTCGCCGATAGTCAGGTTCTCGGTATCCCTCCTGCCCATTCGCTTCCGACGATGGCCAGAAGGCCCCACTCGCTCAGATAGGTGGTCAGGTTTCCGATGATCTGGCATAAATTATGCGTCTTGCAATATTAGTGCCAAATAGGTTAAAACCTGTCCAATACGACTCAATTAATAGGTCGTGACCTATTGAGCGATGTAAATGGCACGGTTATTGCGTAAGGCGTCTTCATGGAAATTATCTCAGAACCTGGGTATCGTGAGGAACTGGTCAAGGATTATGACTTTGCCTTTACGAGTGGCGGATTGTCCCTGACGTTAACCAAAAACGACACCATTGCCTTTGACGATACGCAAGTGGTCATCGAGATTGCCAAGCCTCGCGAGTCAATACTTATTGAGCGTCGTCATTTGCAGTGGTCCAGGGTCCGAGAGCGTACGCATCGTATTCGGATTACAGCCAGCCCCGCTCAATCTGCTGACCAGTCACATAACCCAGGCTCTGTGGACGAACCTTCCCACGTAGATCTGTTAGTTCCGATGTCATATGCACCGTCAACACCCCCAACCCTCGCACCGGCAGGTAGCATCGGTAATCCTTCTCCCCTGACACAACGACCCAATACCCCTCCCGCGACGGACGCTTATCAGGATTAGGAGGGGGTTTCTCTTCCATGACAAGCCGAAGGGCGACGACGCTCACTGTCCGTCTCGACAGGCTCCGCAGAGGGAGGGATGCGTGCCTCGGGAACTCGGAGCGTCGTCGCCAGACACAGTGTAACATGGCATGAGGATTGCAAGTTAATGGCAAATATGGTCAGAGTAATTGCGCAAGACAGCCCATCACTCTACCGATTCCTTGGTTTAGTCGATGAACGTCATTGTACGCAGACCATCTCCATTCCTGGTCGCGATGCGACCTACTATCGAGACAAGTCCACACCAAAATGGGTGCTTTATAAGGCGGCGATTCAAGGCACGCAGTCATTTGATTTGAGCCAACGATGACTGAGTTTAAGACATCATCGATTGATACGACTGGTGCCGACTACATTGCCATTCCTTTTACCAAGCCAGATGGATCAGTTGGCTACGAAATCGTGATGTCAGAAAAACGAGTACATTCTTCGGACGATGCCGACCCTGGTGACTGTAATGACCATAAAAATGGTCCTAACGAGGCGTAATGGCTATTACCCTAGACGAACTGCTGCCTTACTTCGATAAAGGCCCACATGGCGAGCTACGGATTCTGATTAACGGCCATCAGCGGTTCTGTATTGCCGAGCGCGGAGCCTGTACCGGCGACAACGACTTCGCGACCGATGCCTATGGCTACCAGGAAGTGTATGACTATGGGCATTTCTACGTTGCTGGTCGATCGCGCGTACAGACGATGATTGGCATGTTCGCGGGCCCAGAAACCAAGGACTTATCTGCCAGTGGAGCCTATCCAGAATCCTGCGCCTTTGCTGTTCAGGCGACCAATATTCCTGATCAGGTTGTCGCGAACTTCTGGACTGGGGACCGTATTCCAGACAATGGCCACCAGGCTATTGGTTTGTTTGTCTCTACAGCCGATACGCACCGTCCAGGGTCGGCCTCAGTGGCCATCCGCGCCGACGCTATCAACAATGGTCCAGTCAAAGCTACTGACTATCGAGAGGTCGGCCAAACGGAAGGAACTCAACCTGTGCCGCCCACTACCTACCTCTACATAATTCCCTACCCAGGGGATGCCTGGATTGCTGCTCAACAAGTCAACTTCAGAAATGCCAATCCGGCGAACTGGGGCATCTTCTTTGGTCGTATGATGTGGGACTTGTTTCAGAATGGCGACAACAGACCAACTGTCGATTATGCCTACTACCTCGACAAGCATTTGAATGAGGCCCGCGCATGAAAGCTATCCTGATAGCAGCATTCTTCAGCTTACTGGCATCGACCGTACAGGCGCAGACTCCACCTGTTATTGCTACTTCTCAACTTGCATGGGACCAGCAAAACGTGGGGTCAGCAGCCGAAGCTCAAGCCTTTACCTATACCATGTACGAAGACGGATCGACCCTTGGCACCCCACTGACTGGAGTGACGTGCTCGGGATCGCCCATTATTTCCTGTCGAGCGCCCTTTCCGGCCTTTGCCCCTGGCCCCCATACACTGAACCTGACTGCTAGCAATATTGCTGGTGAATCGCTGCACTCCTTGGAGTTCCCCTTCATCTTCGTTGTTGTTCCATCGGCTCCTAAAAATCTGAGGATTGAATAATGGAACCTACTCCCTACACCGATCTCGTCTGGAGAGCTATCAGCCTCTACATGATTGCTGTCGGCATCGCAGGCATAGCGATGACGATTGGCTGGGCTTGGGCCAAGAAGCACTACGGACCACCACCCCGTGATTAGCCTGGTTTCGGCCGTTGCTGCTTCCATTCTGAGCCTCCAGCTCTCAGTTCGCGTCGGTTTTGCACCCTTGCCAGTGAGAGTCACGCTCCATATTTCCAAGCCAGTCCCCGATAACTCAGTGATTTGCTTTGAGTTAAGCGGCGATGCGAGTTCTGCGAGTTGCTGGCCTCCCCAAGACAAGCAGACCTGGCAGCGGCAAATTACCCTTCCTGAGGGAGTGTTTAGCTTCCAGGGCCAGATTCGATGGGTCGATACGGACGGCCGCGCCCGAACTGAGGTCACACCGACTCAAACCGTTGAAGTAGGCGGCAATAAATGATTGATGCGACTCGACTTCCCTCCTATCAGGGCATCCGCGCCGATAAGCTCACTCCTGCCCAGCTCCTCAACGCCTATATCGATGCCTACGAACTCCTCGTAAGCTATCAGAAGCTCTTCAAGTTGCTTGAAGAGACTGCTAAACGTATGCATACGAGGGTTTTAGCGAAATAGTTGGTGGGCGTACCAGTAGGGCCCCTCCTCCCCCAAGGGGCATGGGTTGGTTGTTCGCGCCCAAACTGGCACCCTCTTTTCTGATCCCATCAGATGGCATGCTATTTGCCTGGGCGTGTGCTATTGCTGCATGCAGTTAAGCAAGCACGCTAAGTGATGGCATCGTTGGGGCGCTGGCAGACCTGGCCGGCGTGCAGATGGGATCAAGCACGCATACTGAGATTGAGTCTCAGTATCAATATGGCTAAATGCTAGGGTATAAGTATTTGTGTGTTAGTCTGTGTTTGAATGCCTAAGAACACTAAGCCATCGAAATACAAACAATCTAGTAGTTCTCGCCTGCTTAGGACCCCTATACCGTTCCCGCGTAGTTCGCCAGAATGGTCACGAGAGCACAAGTTCAGGCAGTGCTATGGTATTTCCGTAGAAGATGTAGAAATCATGTATAGACAACAGCGCGAACGATGCGCTGTCTGCCGTAAAAATATAGTGCTGAGGCGAAGCAAGGGACAGAACCATGCCTGCGTAGACCATAACCATCAGACCTATCGCGTTCGCGGTCTCCTGTGCTCCAGGTGCAATCTATTCGTAGGTTCCTACGAACAATACCAATCACTCATTCCACATATCATTGCCTACCTCTATAACAGCGAATGCCAGACGTAAGCTATCGTGTACCGTTTTGTCAAAACGAGACACGAAAATGGAACACGAGCGATTAGTTATGTTAACCTGATTCAGTTTCCCCCCTGTAACTCGTTGATTCTAAACAAAACTCAATCTAGTAAGCATCTGGCATCTATATTGCTAATCATGATAGCCAGGAGGCGGCATGAAACATATCAACGTCAACAGGCATCCAAGCGGCATTATCGGTGTGTGGCTAATTCGTCACGGTCGCAAGGTTATCGCGGCGATAGTACAGCCTAATCATGTGGCAGCGTTAGGACTCCAGCCAACAGAGACAGAAGTGAGGCAGGCCATTCGAGACGCCGAGGTGAACGTGCCAGACCTTGACAGTACGCCAGTTCGCGTTCTAATGAGTTAGTTGGAGAGTCAAACCATGATCACAATCACCATTGACTACGACAACGACGGCCTGTATATCAACCATGCTGAGAACAAAGTCAGCCTCATCAGTCTTAGGCCACCAATCAAGCTGTGCAGCGTGGAGGCCTTGGTTGTCGAATTGTTGCATGTGCTGAATACGTCCGGCGTCGAGCTGCGCGTGCAAGATGGCAAGCTGTCAACACGCCACATAGAGAGAGGCATTCACCATGAAAATCATGCATCGATGGAACAATACAAATCTGTGGGAAGGTGAAGCAGGAAGTATCAAGGAAGCTGTGTATGCAGCATTGAGAAGCGATGCGGACCTGCGCGGTGCGAACCTGGGCGGTGTGGACCTGCGCGGTGCGGA